>ERZ772979.7-NODE-7-length-206572-cov-13.070595_pt1 | contig 206572 bp, 147 predicted proteins | sample MGYA00511130_ERZ772979 | MGnify/ENA primary metagenome ERZ772979 (study PRJEB29015, sample SAMEA2738103) | human oral metagenome | biome: human oral; feature: human-associated habitat; material: saliva | place: China | collected 2186 ...
ATACGTCACTAAGCATCCCCCAACGATGATGAAACAATCCATATACCTCACCCTCTCACTTGCCCTCGGCTTGACCCTAGCCTCTTGCTCGGGAGATAAGCTCAGCAAAGAGAGCGTCCTGCCCCCAGTGAGCGAGCAGAGGAGCGAGCTAGATCGCTGGTGTCAGGAGCATATTACTCGCCCCTACCAGGCCGAGGTGATCTACAGATGGGATCGCAACCATGCGGAGCGATCTACCCACACCTATCCCCCACGCCTAGAGCAGGTACGCCCCGTACTCGAGGCTCTGGAAGCAACAGTACTCAGCCTCTACCGAGACAAGCAACTCTTCCCAAGTCGTGACTTCATACCTGCCCACCCTCTACTACGCATTTACCTCTACGGTGGCGCAAACAGGGACGGACAAGGCGTAGATCTGCTCTTCAACCGCAAGGCTCCCTCCATCGAGCTATACATCTATAATGTAGATACCTTCTCCCCCACTAGTCAGGTGGAGGTGTACCGTCTCATCCGCAGTGCCCAGCACCAGATCGGCCGACACCTCATGACCATACACCCCTACGACCATGACCGCTTCCTATCGTTGGGGCCAGACCGCTACAGCTCGACCACCGAGCCCTTTGCCGATGCCTATCGTAGCTATGAAAAGTCAGGGAGACTGAGAGAAGGTCTTGGTCTGAACCGCTACGCCTACAGCAGGGGCTTTTACTCCATCCTCGGGATGCTGGGTGCACGCGAAGATCTAGCAGAGATGTACAGCGTCACACTCACCGAGACCCCCGCAGCCATTACTCGGGCAGAGCAGGATGCTGCTGTCCCTGATGATGCAAACGGTGATGAGGATGCCAAGCGTCGCTATGCAGAGGAAGCAAAGGTGGCTCATGAAACCTTCGTACAGAAGCGAGCCTTCCTCTCCAAGTATATCGAGGAGGCTTGGCGCATACCACTCCAACGCCTCCAGCTCCAGAGCCTGCAGCTCATGAACCAGTATCTCGACAAGCATCATGCGACACAGCCTTAGCCTCACCTTCGCTCTAGGAGTCAGTATCCTCCTAGGCGCATGCTCGAGGGACAATAAGATATTCCCCACCACACCTACCGAGCGAAGCCTTGCACGACAAGACTCGCTAAGGGAGGTATTGATCTCTGCTCCCCAGGGATGGGAAGCCCTTTATTTCCCTAAGACGGATTCCCTGCTCTTCACTAACCCGAAGGAGGAGATCGACCAGCATAAGTTCCCCAACCAACTCGGCTACGGAGGCTTCTACTATCAGATGATCTTTCACCGGGATGGTACACTTGACCTGCAAGGAGACTACACCGATGGCTCTGCAAAGGCCGTCCAAAAGTCTACCTACGAACTTGGTCAGGCTGGCTATACTCGCCTAAGCTTCACTACTGGTAGCTACCTCACCCAGCTGATTGGGGAGCGATACGAGGGGGAGCTGGACTTCCTCTTCCGAGGTACCGATGCCGACGGACAGCTGGTCTTCGAGAGCCCTCGCACGACGGAGCCTGCACGCTCCTACTTCGTCCTGCGTAGGATCGCAAAGGATGTAGACCGATCAGCTCGCCTCAGCCGTGCCGAGGGACATCGTCGAGCCTTTGAGCAAATGCGCAACCCTCAGATACGGATCTATCAGGGAGGTCGTACGCTCTTCCTAAGCAACTATATAATGAAGTATAGTACGAGGAATGAGCTCACCTCCTACGGACGTAACCTCGTCTCCCAGCGCTACGCCCTCTTTACGGCTGTTAGTCGTAAAGCCTTGATCCCCGATGGACCTCCCCAAGGGATCGTTGGGCTAGGATCGGGCTATGTGGGTACCCCTGAGGGACTCACCTTCCTCACAGGTATCCGTTATAGTTCGAAGTACATCTTCTCAGACTTTGAGCGCAAGGGAGACCGCTTCTTTGCCGAGCTTGTCGAGGTCTACGATGCTCCCTATCGCACGAGACGTCTAGTGAGTCGCCACCTGCACCCCGAGGGACAAGAAACCGGTATCATAGCCGAACTATACGATGATCCCAATGCCACTCATGACTACTACTAATACGGTCACCACGATGAATAGACTTCTAAAGGGCCTCGTATGGCTCACGGCACTCTCCCTCGTAGGGTGCAAGCACGCTCCGATAGACTATCCCGTGGAGGACTATGACAAGCTCTTCCCATTCCGTGGGGTAGAGCGTCCAGACGGTCGCTATGAAGATATGACGATGCTCTCCGGCAACCCCGAGACGACTCCCAGTACCTTCGTCTATCCAGGTGTGACGCTTCCTGGCACACCCCGCACCTACAGAGTCACCTTGACTTATTCCTTCAGCGAACCTGCGGATCTCCATCAAGGTGGCCTGCGCAAGCAGAGCGAAGTCCGCTCACGCTGTATCGTACGCTATGTCGGGGCAGACAAGCTACTGCATGAGCTAGGTACGGAGAAGACCCTTCAGGGCCCTAGCTTGATTCCCAATGACGGGAAGGAGCATACCCAGACACTGACACTTAGCTCAGGTCAGCCCCTTTTCCTCCTCGTCAATGGCACAGCTGCCCGTGGATCCACGATTCACGTTTCCCTACAAGCTGTCTCCACTGATGGCATCTTTGCCACACCAGGACTAGAGACACGTCAGACACAGAACTACGATGAGGGTGAGGCACGTCTGCCCAACCCCTTCTGCAAGTACATTATACTTCCTTAGTGCAAATGAAGCCTTATACCTCGATCCGCTCTTGGGCACTCCTCTTGGCACTCACCGCTATCACTCCTGCCTGCTCACGCTGGGAAGGTGAGGTGGTCGAGAGCCAATACCAGGCTCCACTCGTCCCCGATCCCACCTACACGTTTCAGCGTCAGGGGACAAGCAGTGTAGACCTACTCCTACCTCAGCAAGCTGCCTCTGCCTCTGAGACGCTTTACTCGCGATTCCTTCGCACGGCCTATATACTCAATGGTGCACGTTGGCAGGAACTCAAGCAGCTCTTTGCCCAAGGGGGTAACAATGAGATTGCTCTAGAGCCTCTCATCGCTTCCTCCGCTCGGCAGAGTAAGTATCGCTCGGTGATCCTGTCGGACTTCGCTCAGATCCTAGATGATGTACGCAGGGCTGCTGGCTATGATGGAGACACGTATGCTACCGAGCGGTATAACCGCAGAGCCAGCAAAGGACAAACTGGATTTATCGGCTACAACCAAGGGGACAACGATCGCTTCTTCGTCACTACCGATGGCTTCGCTCCCTCGGAGCTTTACCGAGGGATGAGCTTAGGTGCAGTGTACCTAGACAAGGCTCTTGGGGAATACCTTGACGAGAAGTTCCTCACCGATAAGACGCTTATCCAAGCACACGAAGCCCCACAGCTTGTCCCAGGGCACAGCTACACGGCACTAGAGCATACGTGGGATCTTGCCTATGGCTACTACCTACAAGCGCAGGAGCTCCTCCAGTCCAACAGCCTCACGGGACTAAGGGGATCGGAGACGAAGCTCTTCAATGCCTTTGCCCTAGGTCGCCTTGCTATCACCGAGTACCGCTACGAGGAGGCTCTATCGCACCTACGTAGTATCCGTACGCTACTTGCACAGGCTGTCGCTGCTCGAGCCCTAGAGGAACTCGTGGGGAAGAATACCCTAGCCAACCTCAACGAACGCCCCGAGGATGCCTTCCGCTTCGTCTCACGTGGTGTCGGCTATCTCTACGCTCTGCAGTTCACACGCCGCCCCAGTGGTGAGCCCTACCTTTCCCATGAGGAGATCAAGAGTCTCATCGCTTCCCTCAAGGCGGGAGAAGGGCTATGGGACAGCTCGCTTAGGGAGCGCCTAGACAAGGTCGCCCGTAGTCTCTCCTCGACCTTTGCCCTCAGTCTCCCCACAAGGCCCTAAGCCCTACCCTCTCCTAGATACCCTAAGAAGATCCTATAATAAGACAATGATACAGACCAGATTCAGAAACGCCACCCTAGCGCTAGCACTCCTCTTAGGTAGTGCAAGCCTGTGGGGGCAAGCGAGCCGAAATAGGCCTGCGACTCGTCCCGAGACAGTAGGGGCAAGTATCCTACCCAATGGGGGGCTCGAAGATCCCGCTGCCACTGCCCTTCCCCCCATGCCTTCCCGTCCAAATGACTACCCCGAGGAATGCATCCCGAGGACACCCGACGATGTCTTCTACGAGGACGAAGACGCAAAGGAGGGAGGGATCTATGAGAAGATCCTAGACTATGGTGACCAGCATGGCATCGAATACTCAGACGAGCAAATCGAGAGGTTCAAAGCCTTTGTCGATGCCTACGTTGCCTATCTAAAGGCGCTACAGGCATTTGAGAAAGCTCGCCCTACCGGCTGGTGGCTCTATCCCTCACAGAGCTCCACATCCAGCAACCAGTTTGCCCGCACCTTCAGTGGTGCACATAGCGGGAAGGCTGCGATGAGGATCTCGGGCTACTTCAGTGTCGATCATCAGATATATACCTATCCAGATCCCCTACCCGTCCGACAGAAGGCTAAGTACCTCGTCTCCTATTGGTATCGAGGCAACCTCCCCAAGTCCAGCGAGGGTGCGAATCGCCTAGCTGCCAAGCTAGCTGTCGTCAAGATCAAGTGGATCCCTAAGGCAGGTAAGGCTCTGAAGCTCGAGGGCGCAGAGCTAGCTCCCGCTGGCACCCCTTGGGTAGATGCTCGGGAGGCTGGGAATCAGTACGCCAAGGATGGTTTCTTCAACCAGCTCATCGGCATGGACCTGAGAGGTAGTGAGATGAATACTTGGAGAGAGAAGTACATGATCGTCGAAGCCCCAGAGAACGCTGAGAAGATGACCTTCGAGCTGATATTCCCACACAATGAGAGCGACATCGCCAACTACCTCCTAGAGTTTGACGATCTCTCCATGACACTCATCAAGGGCGCAGAAGGGGAGGATCAGCCCTCCAAGCCCAAGCCCAATGTCCCCACTACTCCCACTCGCCTTCCCCAGCCCTACCTCCAGCGGGAGTGTAGCCTCTCTTGGCCCGCCAGCGAGCTAAAGAACGCAACCTATGAACTAGAGGTCGTGCAGAAGCGGGGGAAGAATGTCCTCAGCACTAAGACGCTCTCTACCGACAAGACCACCTACCTCCTCGAGGGACTAGAGCCTGGATACACCTATACGGTACGCCTAAGAGCTCTAGCCGATGGTGTGTACTCCGAGTACTCAATTCCTCTCACCCTCGAGACGCAGGCTCTAGGGGAGTTCCCAGGAGGGCAGATTCCCTTCCTCTACTGGATCGGTGAGGATGGCTCGTGTCCTCTGCGCCTACCACTCCACTATATGGAGCTAAGTAACCCTCAGGCCAAGTGCCTCTATTACATAGATGACGTCCTCACCGAACCCGAAGGACGCATCCTCGTCTTCCCCTCCACGGGCGAACATACGCTCCGTGTACAGATCGTAGAGGCTCCCGACCGCACTTGGGAGCTGGAGTACCTCGTCACCGTCAAGTAAAGTCCTGAGATGAAAAAGATCATAACCCTACTTAGCCTGCTCCTCTTCTTTGCCTCTTGTCACAAGGAGAGTGACCGCCCCGTCACCCCTCTACGTCTCGGAGAGGATGATCCCAAGGAGCTACAGGTTACTCAGTCTGAGACACGGATGATCCTCCTCAAGGGTGGCGATGGGAAGTACTCCGCCACCATCGAGGATGCCCGTATCGCCTCCTCGAGCATTAGCCGGGATACCCTTCGGGTCTCTGGGGTGCTCTATGGCGAGACTTCGCTCACCATCCGCTCCCACGATGAAGTACGTCGTGTGCGGGTGAAGGTCGTCCCCCCACCCTTCGCTTCCAACGAAGACATCGTGACCCTACACCCTGGAGATAATGTGCAGACCCTCAGCCTCTCTGGTGGAGGTGCGCGTGCCACCCTCAATATCGAAGACCCAGAGAAGGCGGCAGACATCCAGTGGGAAGCCTCCTCGGGTCTCGTCAAGATCAAGGCCAAGTATGAAGGGGATATCAAGCTCATCGCCACCAGCGAAGACCGCAAGACCACTAAGGAGATCTTCGTCAAAGTACGCTGTGTCGGTACGGCTGACCGCCTAGGGGTCTACATGACCAATTCTCGTCAGCTCAGTCAGCTCTTTCCCTGTCGAATTGTAGCACGGCGTGAGGGGCAGTATGTCCGCTTTAGCGAGAACTCTAACCCCATCCTGCGCACGAAAAGTGGCTTGACGCCTAACGCTCGCATCAACAGAGCCCTCACGCTCTCCCCCGAGATCGTGAGCCCAGTAGTAGGCGAAGCTCGTAAGGTCAAGATCGAATGGCTTGATGCCGAAGCCCTCTACCAGGAACACCCACTCAGACGTGAAGGTGAGTACACGGTCTACGTCGAGGAAGTAAGGGATCGCCAAGTCGTGCTCCGAGGGCGAGGCTTCAAGATTGTCTCGCCTTACCGCAAGGGCTAGCCTCGACCTACTTTCATTTAGTATTCTACCCACCCCTCTTTGGCTCCTGCCACAGTATTTTAGGATGCTGTGGCAGGAGTTTTCCTTTCCCGCCATCAGCCTACGAGTAAGTCAAGCTCCCCTCCTTACCTTGGGTAACTCTGCTGCCCCTAGAGCCCCTGAAAAGCAAGATCTAGAGTGCAACCTAACACACTGTATAACAATATACTAAACTCAAACAGAAACTACCTCCCAACGAGTTACCACAAGTCGTCTTAGCGAGTTATGGTAACTCTCCCAAAAGAGTTATGGTAACTCGCTACAACGAGTTATAGTAAGTCGTCTTAAAGAGTTATGGTAACTCGTTAAGCACACCCTCAAATCCTCCTACTTAGGGCATTTCCCAAGCGGTGATATCCAACTCTTTTTCCGATGCAGCATTCATTACCCTCTACCTTATCACAGAGGATGCAAAAGCCCCCTATATAACTTCACTAAGAGGTTAAAATGAGATATATTACTGGCTCCAACTTAAAAACACAAGGCACATTCCCGATGATTTCTCTAGGAAACATGGCACATGTCACTATTTCGTTAAATTATTTAATAAATAGACTTTATTTTCAGCACTTTAATTAGTATATTTGTATCCCCGACAAGGTTTATTTGGACAGGAAATAGATCTTTTCGTTGGGGTTACGAAAATAAGAGAGCAAATAGTCATTATACTCAGTAATATTTAAGACGAATGAAGCTAGCAAAGCATTGGATCGCTGCCTGTGCACTACTCTTGGCCTCGGGCTGGAGTGCATTGGCACAGACGATCAGCTCGCCCAAGGGAGGGCTACAGCTCCACTTCTCGCTGACGAACGAGGGCGTACCGACGTACCGCCTATCCTTCGCTAATGGAGAGGAGATCATCCGACAGAGCCGTCTAGGCCTAGAGATGACCGATGGGAAGAAGTCTTTTGATAAGGATCTGGAGGTCACGGGCACGAAGGAGTCTACCTTCGATGAGACGTGGACACCCGTATGGGGCGAAGTGAAGCAGATCCGCAACCACTATAATGAGCTCCTCGTAGAACTAAAGAAGAAGTCCAATGGCGATCCTATTGCCATCCGCTTCCGTCTCTTCGACGACGGGCTAGGCTTCCGCTATGAGTTCCCCGGGGGGAAGGATCGTAACTTCTATGTCGTCAAGCGTGAGCTCTCAGAGTTCGCCATGACAGGTGACCACAAGGCTCACTGGATCCCTGGCGACTACGACACCGAGGAGTACGACTACCAGCATAGTCGCCTCTCGGAGATCCGTGGGCTCTTCGACAAGGCGTTCACTGAGAACTGCTCGCAGAAGGCCTTCTCCAAGACGGGGGTGCAGACTCCGCTGATGCTCAAGACGGATAAGGGTGTGTACATCAACCTCCACGAGGCTGCCCTCATTGACTTCCCTGCGATCAACCTCGATCTGGATGACAAGAACATGGTCTTCCACGTAGAGCTTACCCCTGACCCTCAGGGCAATCGTGGGCACATCGAGGCTCCCTTCAATACCCCTTGGCGTACGGTTATCGTCAGCCGTGATGCTCGAGACATCCTAGCCTCTAAGCTTACATATAACCTCAATGAACCCTGCGCCTATGAGACCACGGACTGGATCAAGCCTATTAAGTATGTAGGGGTCTGGTGGGAAATGATCACGGGCAAGAGCACCTGGGCCTACACCGATGACCTGCCCTATGTAAAGATTGGTAAGACCGACTACTCCAAGGTAAAGCCTAACGGCAAGCACGCAGCCAACACCCAACACGTCAAGGAGTACATCGACTTCGCCGCCAAGCACGGCTTCGATGCCGTCCTCGTCGAGGGGTGGAACATCGGCTGGGAAGATTGGTTTGGTCACAGCAAGGATCGTGTCTTTGACTTTGTCACCCCTTACCCTGACTTCAATGTCGCCGAGCTCCGTGACTATGCCAAGAGCAAGGGCGTGAAGATCATCATGCACCACGAGACCTCCAGCTCGGTCACGAACTATGAGCGTCACATGGAGAAGGCCTACAAGTTCATGGTCGATAACGGCTACTCCGCCGTCAAGAGTGGCTATGTGGGTAATATCATCCCTCGTGGCGAGTACCACTACGGCCAAAGCATGGTCAATCACTACCTCCACGCTGTCAAGGAGGCGGCTAAGCACAAGATCTCGGTCAATGCACACGAGTCTGTCCACATGACCGGTCTTAGCCGTACCTACCCCAACCTCATCGCACAGGAGTCGGCACGTGGACAGGAGTATCAGGCCTTCGGGGGCAACAAGCCCAACCACCTGACTGTCCTGCCCTTCACCCGCCTCATCGGTGGCCCGATGGACTATACCCCTGGTATCTTCCAGATGGACATCAGCAAGTACAACCCCGATAACCACTCCCACGTCAATACGACCATCTGTAACCAGCTCGCCTGCTACGTCACGATGTACAGCCCGCTGCAGATGGCTGCCGACCTCCCCGAGGTGTATGAGAAGCACATGGATGCCTTCCAGTTCATCAAGGACGTCGCAGTAGACTGGGACGACACGAAGATCATCGAGGCTGAACCAGGTGAGTACATCACGATCGCTCGTAAGGCGAAGAACTCCGATAACTGGTTCGTAGGTAATGTCGCTGGCTACGAAGGTCACAAGACGAACCTCACCCTCGACTTCCTCGACGCAGGTAAGACCTACATCGCTACGATCTACGCAGACGGCAAGAACGCTAACTACAAGACCAACCCCGAGGTGTACACCATCCGCAAGGTGAAGGTCAAGAAGGGTAGCAAGCTCAGCCTACAGTCTGCTCCCGGTGGTGGCTTCGCCATCTCCATCCTACCCGCTAGCAAGTAATCCATAGCCTTGAGCTACCCCATATCGGTAGAGCACTATGCCCACCTTATGGGGTACCCCAATCCATTATTCACAATAAACAGAGTACGTAAAATGAATAAGATTTTACGCCTTATCACTCTCTGTCTTGCCCTCATCGCCTTTGCTCTCCCTTCGTTCGCTCAGGAGATCCAGGTAAAGGGACAAGTCGTAGATGATAAGGGAGAAGAGATCACCGGAGCTGCCGTAAAGGTCAAGGAAACCTCGCAGGGTGTGATCACAGATATCAACGGGAACTTCACCGTTAAGGCCCCGAAAAATGGTCACCTTATCATCTCCTTCCTCGGCTATACAACAAAGACTGTAGCCCTAGCCTCCGCACAGTTTCCTCTGAAGGTCGTTCTCTCAGAGAGCTCACTGGCACTAAAGGAAGTCGTCGTCGTCGGCTACGGCTCAATGCAGAAGAAGGACCTCACAGGTTCCATAGCCAGTATTAACGAGAAGAACTTCCAGAAAGGAGCTATCTCTACCGCTAGTGACCTCCTCGTAGGGAAGGTCGCTGGGGTACAAATCACCCCCGATGGCTCGCCAGGTGCTGGTGGTCGTATCCGTATCCGTGGGGGTGCCTCGCTCAACGCTAGTAACGACCCGCTGATTGTCATCGATGGTGTGCCCATCGAGAACTCCGCTGTCTCCGGCGCTCCTAGCATCCTGAGCTCCCTCAATCCTCAGGACATCGCCTCCATGAACGTCCTCAAGGATGCCTCTGCTACCGCTATCTACGGCTCTCGTGCCTCCAACGGCGTCATCATGATCACCACTAAGCGTGGTAAGGTCGGACAGAAGACCCAAATAGCTGTATCCGTACAGAACTCCCTCTCACAACCCGCTCGCTACGTGAACGTCCTCTCAGCTAGCGACTACCGAGCACTTATCCAGCGTATCTCTCCCTCCTCCATCAGCAAGCTCGGCTCTGCCAGCACTGACTGGCAGCGTGAGATCTATCAGCTGGCCTACGGAGGTGACTACAACGTCAGCGTAAGTGGTGCCACAGGCAAGCTTCCCTATCGTGTCTCTGCGGGCTTCTACCATCAGGAGGGTGTCCTCAAGACGGATAAGATGAACCGCTTCAGCGGGGACATTAGCCTTAACCCTCGTCTCCTAGACAACCACCTCTCCATCGATGCAAGTGTTAAGCTCTCGGCTACGCATAACCGCTTTGCTAACAAGGAGGCTATCGGTGCAGCAGTGCAGTTTGACCCCACTCGCCCCGTACGTGACAACGATCCTAAGTTTGCCCCCTACGGAGGCTACTGGACACAGCTAGACGGGACAAACCTCCAGAAGCTCGCTCCCAAGAACCCTGTTGCTCTCCTTGAGCAGAAGGAGGATGTGAGTGATGTCTTCCGTACCATCAGCAACCTCAAGCTCGACTACAAGGTCCACTTCCTCCCCGAGCTTAAGCTAAACATGAACCTCGGCTACGACTATGCTTCGGGTAAGGGGCATGTGATCATCCCCGAGAACTCCTCCCTCGAGTGGCAACGCTTCACCCTCAAGACCACGGGTCAGCCCGATGTACTCAAGAGCGGTAAGAACAACACCTACGAGCAGCAGAAGCGCAGCCTGCTCTTCGACTTCTACGCCAACTATGCCAAGGAGCTACAGAGCCTTCACAGCCGCATAGACGTCATGGCTGGGTACTCCTATCAGGACTGGAAGACGAACGTGCACAACATGCCCGACTACACCTACGACAAGACAATCGTCTCTAAGCCCGTCTTCGAGTACGACTACCCACAGAATACGCTGGTATCCTTCTACGGACGTCTGAATTACAGCCTGCTAGATCGCTACCTCTTCACCGCTACGGTGCGTGCCGATGGCTCTTCACGCTTCAGCAAGGACAACCGCTGGGGTATCTTCCCTGCTCTTGCCCTAGCTTGGCGTGTCAAGGAGGAGTCCTTCCTCAAGAATGTCTCTTGGATCGATGACCTCAAGCTACGTCTAGGCTACGGCGTCACGGGGCAGCAGGATGGTATCGGTAACTACAACTACCTCGCCTTCTACTCCCTCAGCACCAACACGAACCGCTATCAGCTAGGCAATACCTTCTACAACATGATGCGTCCCATTGCCTACGATGAGAACATCCACTGGGAGCAGACAGCTACCTACAACGCAGGACTTGACTTCAGCTTCATCAAGGGTCGTCTCTCCGGTACTCTAGACTTCTACGAGAAGCGTACGACCGACCTACTCAACGAGATCCCAACACCTGCAGGTGCTAACTTCTCGAACCGTATCCTCACCAACGTCGGTAACATCACCAGTAAGGGCTTTGAGCTCGCTATCAGTGCTACCCCTGTACAGACAGACCGTCTGACGTGGGATGTAAGCTATAACATTAGCTCCAACAGCACGCGTATCACTAAGCTCAATGCTGTCGATGTCCCTGGCTACCAGGGTGTACCTACGGGCGGTGTCGTAGGCGGTACGGGTACTACGGTACAGATTCACTCCGTGGGCTATGCGCCTAGCACCTTCTTCGTCTACAAGCAGAAGTATGACGCTGCAGGTAAGCCTCTGGAAGGTCAGTACGAAGACCTCAACAAGGATGGTGTCATCAACGAGCAGGACAAGTACCGTGCGCATAACCCCGAGCCTAAGGTACTCATGGGGCTATCTACCACGCTGACCTTCGACCGCTGGAGCCTATCTACCTCCCTACGTGGTAGCATCGGCAACTACATCTACGACAATGTATCTTCCCTCATGGCGACCCATCAGGCGGTGCTGAACTCTGGGAACTACTTCCGTAACACGACCCCCGAGATCAACAAGTCGGACTTCCAGAACAACAACGACAAGCAGTTCATCTCCGACTACTACCTCCACAAGGCATCTTTCGTGAAGATGGACAACCTCACCCTCGGCTATGACTTCGGTCGTATCCTCGGCAAGGCGTCGCTAAGGGCTTCGGCTACGGTGCAGAATGTCTTCACCCTCTCTCCCTACAAGGGGCTAGATCCAGAGCGGTCGATTGACTTCAGCCTCTATCCTATCCCTCGTACCTATTCACTCAATCTCTCCCTCACTCTCTAATCCCTAGCTAATCATGAGTATGAATAAGAAGATGCTCCGAGGTACACTCACCCTCGGGCTCCTAGGAGTACTAGGACTTAGCTCCTGCACGAAGGACTTAGATCGCTTCCCCACCAATGGGGACACTGCCCCACGTGTCTACGACTCTCCGGAGAAGACCCTGCAGGCCTTCGCCAAGGTGTATGGTGCTTTCGCCCTCACAGGGAATGGGGATGGTGGTGACATCGCTGGTATAGACGAGGGGACGAGTGACTTCCTCCGTGGTCTCTTCAACCTCCAGGAGCTCCCCTCCGAGAGTGCTATCTGTGCTTGGGGGGATGGCGGTGTACCTGACCTGCATGCGATCTCTTGGTCGGCCTCGAACCCTATCATTAGAGGCTTCTATTATCGCTCGATCTATCAGATCAAGCTCGCCTCAGAGTTCCTCAAGAACACTGCGGACAAGTCCAGTGATGCTACGATTAAGGCCTATCGTGCAGAGGCTCGCTTCCTACGTGCCTACCAGTACTGGGTGCTGATGGACCTCTTTGGGAATCCTCCCTTCATCGATGAATCGACACCTACGGGGAAGGTTTACCCTCGCCAGATCTCACGCTCCGAGCTATTCAGCTATGTAGAGAGTGAGCTAAAGGCGATCGAGAGTGACCTCATGGAGCCCAAGGCTAACGAGTATGGTCGTGCAGACAAGGCTGCAGCCTGGGCACTGCTCTCCCGTCTCTATCTCAATGCGGAGGTCTATACGGGTACCGAGCGATATGCCGATGCGGCTGCCTATGCCGAGCGAGTCATCTCCTCGAACAAGTACTCCCTGCACACCAAGTACGAGAACCTCTTCCTCGCAGACAACAACCTGAACAATCCCGAGGTACTCCTCTCCATCAACTACGATGGTACCAGCTCGCAGAACTGGGGTGGGATGACCTTCCTCGTCAATAGCTCTACTTCGGCAGATGCTAAGGCGGCTACGGGTAAGAACATGGGTGTCGGTGGTGGCTGGGCTGGTAACCGTGCTACCAAGGCGCTCCTTGACCTCTTTGGCTCAAATACCGCCACTGATACTCGCTGTCTGATGAAGGCTACGACGCCAGTGATCACGGACGTCACGAAGTTCGATCAGGGTGTCTACGTCTATAAGTTCCGCAACGTCACCAGCGCTGGTGCCAACGGCAGCAATAGTGACCACTGCGACACGGACTTCCCCCTCTTCCGTCTCTCAGAGCTGTATCTCAACTATGCTGAGGCTGCCATCCGTGGCAAGGCTGACGGCACAAAGGGTCTCCAGTATCTCAATCTCGTCCGTGCTCGTGCCTATGGCAACGCTACGGGCAACTACGCCGCTCTGCCTAGCCTAGATGAGCTACTCAATGAGCGTGGCCGTGAGTTCTACTGGGAGGCACAGCGCCGTACAGACCTGATCCGCTTCGGCAAGTTCACTTCTGCGACCTACCTCTGGCCGTGGAAGGGTGGTGTAGCTGCTGGTAAGGGCTTCGATGCCTATCGCACCCTCTATCCGATCCCATCGGATGACCTGCAGGCTAACCCAGAGAAGCTCCGTCAGAACCCTGGCTACTAGCCCTTCTCTTTAGGGGAACTAGATGCTCCCCTATACCATCAGCTCCTGCCGTGTAGTGTAGTGCTACACGGCAGGAGCTTTTTTATTATCGTCCCTCATAACTCGATAGCTCAAGTCTGCCTACTGGCGCAGGCTATTCCAATTCCCCTTCGAGCTCCTAAATCCACCTAACCCAAACCTGTCTAAACAACTATAAACCAACACATTCAAAAACAAGGAGAATAGCTCTATAACGAGTTACTATAAGTCGTCGGAACGAGTTACGGTAACTCGCTCAAAAGAGTTATGGTAAGTCTCTTGAGCGAGTTATGGTAAGTCGTCTAGACGACTTACCATAACTCGTCATCTCCCTTCTAAACTCCCAGTATCTAAGGGATTTCTATAAGCACCGATTAAGTTATATGTAGAGGGGGAAGAGCAGACACAGAGAAATGATGAACTAGCCTGCAATATATTGGCCTCACAAAACAGGAGGATACAAAAAGACATATTTCATCGGCTCAGGTCGAGACCTCAAAAAGATATACATAGCAAAATAATGACTTTTTAGCCATATTTTAGAACTATTGATTAGATGTGCTTTTAATTCATTTTAATAACTAACTTTGCCTATCTCCCTATTCAAACATAGAGAGTCAGGTTGGATCTATTTAGAGAAAAGCTAATTGGGAAATGCAATACTCCCACATGGCCCCCATGGAGGAAGGGGGGCAAAGATTACGCCTAGGCATACAGAGATCTGGGACAGGATTACACACCCCGTCACCCAATCTAGAGCCTCACAACACAAGCAATCCCAAGTAAGTACATATAACACAACCTAATACTTATCCTCAGCACCATGTATCCGATATGACCACAGTAGGCTAATTCCTCAATTATGTGAAACAAAAAGCAGATGTTTCACCTCAACCTACTTACACTAATACAATCTCTTTAGTACACTTTAATGACTCTATGAAGCAAAGACTACTCTTGTTTGTGCTCACGCTCCTTACGTGTGTGAGTTCCCTTTTGGCACAAACAAAAATATCGGGTACGGTCTTCTCCGCAGCCGATAATGAGCCTCTCGTCTCAGCACGTATCCAAATCGTAGGGACGAAGGAGTTTACAGCTACCGACATCCACGGACGGTTCTCCATGACCACAAAGGTTGCGAACCCTAAGATATCCGTTAGCTTCGTCGGGATGGACACACAGGTACTACCCGCAGGGGAGAACATGAAGATCCTGCTCAAAGATACCCAGGTACTCACCGAGGTCGTCGTCACTGGTCTAGCGAAGACCGACCGCCGACTCTTCACTGGAGCTACCAACAAGGTCGATGCCGGCAAGGCTCGCCTCAGTGGGGTAGCCGACGTCAGTCGCTCCCTAGAGGGACAGGCTGCTGGGGTCTCGGTACAGAACGTTAGTGGTACCTTCGGCTCCGCTCCGAAGATCCGAGTCCGTGGTGCTACCTCTATCTACGGGAGCTCTAAGCCGCTCTGGGTGGTAGACGGTGTGATCATGGAGGACGTCTCCAACGTAGGTGCTGATGACCTCGCCTCTGGTAACCCCGAGACCCTCATCAGCTCCGCTATCGCAGGACTTAACTCCGATGACATCGAGAGCTTCCAGATCCTCAAGGACGGATCCGCTACCTCTATCTACGGTGCACGTGCTATGGCAGGTGTGATCGTCGTGACGACGAAGAAGGGGAAGCAGGGACAGGCTCATATCAACTACTCTGGTGAGTTCACCTCCCGCCTCATCCCCTCATACTCCAACTTCGATATCCTCAACTCTCAGGAGCAGATGGGTATCTATCGTGAGCTTCGCACGAAGGGTTGGCTGAACCTCTCCGAGGTGCTCAACGGTAGCGACTATGGTATCTATGGTAAGATGTACGAACTCATCAACACCTATGATCCCAAGCAGGGTCGCTTCCTACTCGACAATACCACCGAGGCGCAGAACCGCTACCTACAGCAGGCAGAGTTCCGCAACACGAACTGGTTCAAGGAGCTCTTCTCTCCCGCTATCATGCAGAACCACTCCGTCAGCATGAGCGGTGGTACCTCGAAGTCCAACTACTATGCCTCTGTCAGTGCCATGATCGACCCAGGATGGTACAAGCAGAGCAATGTGAACCGCTACACGGCGAACCTCAACGTCTCACATAATATCCTCTCCAACCTCTCCATCAACGTCATCGCTGGTGCTGCCTACCGTAAGCAGCGTGCCCCAGGTACGCTCGGGCAGGATGTAGACGTCGTAGGGGGTGAGGTGAAGCGAGACTTCGACATCAACCCCTATTCGTACGCTACGAATACCTCCCGTGTACTCGATCCCCGTACCTATTATAGAGCGAACTACGCACCCTTCAATATCTTCAATGAGCTAGAGAATAACTACATTGACCTAGGGGTGCAGGACGCTAAGTTCCAGGTAGAGCTGAAGTACAAGCCTATCCAGGGGCTAGAGCTAGCGGTGCTCGGTGCCTTCAAGCACACTACGACCTCGCAGCAGCACAACATCAAGGATAACTCCAACCAAGCGCTGGCCTATCGTGCGATGCAGAACTCGATCATCCGCGACGCCAATAAGTACCTCTACCGAGACCCAGATAACCCCAACAGCCTACCGATGAGCATCCTGCCCAACGGGGGTATCCTCCACAAGACGGAGAATACGCTGAGCGACTATGACTTCCGTGTGACAGCGAACTACAACCGTACGTTCGACCACAAGCACGTCATCAACCTCTTCGGGGGGATGGAGACCGTAGATATTCAGCGTAATCGCTCCTCCTATGAGGGCTGGGGTATGCAGTACTACGCTGGGGAGACCCCCTTCTATCCTTACCAGTACTTCAAGAAGCAGGTCGAGGAGGGAAATAACTACTACGGCCTGACGAATACGAACTGGCGTACGGCAGCCTTCTACACCAATGCTACCTATGCCTACAAGGGTCGCTATGTCTTCAACGGCACCTACCGCTACGAGGGCTCTAACCAGCTCGGACGTAACAGTAGTGCCCGCTGGATGTCTACGTGGAATGTCTCGGGAGCCTGGAACGTACACGAGGAGAGCTTCTTCGAGCGTCTCCGTCCGCTCTCTCACCTGACGACTCGTCTCTCTTATAGCCTCACGGGGACACCTCCCGATGCTTCGTATAGCAACTCTACGCCGATCTTCAAGTCCACGACACCCTTCAAGCTCTTCGCCGAGGACAAGGAACCCGGGATCGCCATCGAGCAGCTGGGTAATGTCAATCTGACCTACGAGAAGAAGAACGAGCTGAACTTCGGTATCGACGCTGGTCTCTGGGATGATCGTCTGAACCTCACCTTCGATATCTACACTCGTAATAACTTCGACGAGATGGGCCCCATGATCACTCAGGGGATAGGTGGTACAGTCATTCGCCCTGCTAACGTGGCAGAGATGAAGTCCAATGGTATGGAGCTCAGCATCTCCTCGACCAACATCCGCACCAAGGACTTCTCTTGGTCTACGAGCTTCGTCTACTCCTACACCAACTCCGAGATCACGAAGCTCTACAACCAAGGTCGTGTGATCGAGCTCGTCAGTGGTAATGGCTTCGCCAAGAAGGGTTATCCTGCCCGTGCCCTCTTCTCTATCCCCTTCGCAGGGATCAACAGTGAGGGTATCCCCATGCTCGTCAATGAGAAGGGGCAGATCACGACGGATAACATCAACTTCCAGGAGCGTAACCACACCGACTTCCTCAAGTACGAAGGCCCTACAGATCCTAAGTACACTGGGTCGCTGGGGAACGTATTCTCTTATAAGGGCTTCCACCTGAATGTCTTCCTCACCTACTCGTTTGGCAATGTCGTACGACTAGACCCGAAGTTCAGAGCCAAGTACAACGATATGTCCTCCATGACCCAAGCCTTCAACAACCGCTGGGTACAGTCAGGCGAGGAGAAGAAGACAGACGTACCAGGCATCCTCAGCCGCAGAGAGTATGAGAAGAATACCAACCTGCGCTATGCCTACAACGGCTACAACTACTCTACGGCTCGCATCGCCAAGGGGGACTTCATCCGTCTGAAGGAGATCTCCCTAGCCTATGACCTGCCGAAGACACTGCTCAAGCACACCCCGATCAACAGCATCTCGGTGAAGCTACAGGCTACGAACCTCTTCCTGCTCTATGCAGACAAGAAGCTCAACGGGCAAGACCCCGAGTTCTTCAACGCTGGTGGTGTAGCCTCCCCCATGCCTAGGCAGTTTACATTCTCTCTGAAGGTCGGACTCTAATATGCACTTGACAACGATGAGACTATATATCGTATCCACACTGCTCCTGACGGCCTTTGCCTTCACAGCATGTAACCAGTACCTGGATAAGTACCCCGATAATAGAATGGAGCTCTCGAGCCCCGAGGATGCAAGCAAGCTCCTCGTCACGGCATACCCCGAGGGACACCCCGCCTACCTGCTAGAGATGTATTCGGACAATACCGATGAGCATAACTATGCTACGTGGACTGCAGCTGACCGCTTCCAGGAGCAGGCCTATCGCTGGGAGGATATCTCCGAGGTACGTGACCAGGAGACCCCACAGCAGCTCTGGGATGCCCACTACACCGCTATCACGACGGCCAACGAGGTCATCAAGCATATCAACTCGGTCTCCGATAAGTCCGCCTACTCGACACAGCTCGCCGAGGCGAAGCTCTGTCGTGCGTATGCGATGTTCCAGCTCGCTAATGTCTTCTGTCAGGCTTACGCTCCAGAGACAGCTAGCAAGGACCTAGGGCTACCTTACCCCGAGATCCCCGAGGATCGTCCCGGTATCACCTATCAGCGTGGTGCACTGGCGGAGCTCTACGCTCATATAGAGAAGGACATCACGGAGGGGATCCCCGAGCTAGGGAGCAGGTATGTGTCGCCTAAGTTCCACTTCAACGTGAACGCTGCACACGCCTTCGCCGCTCGCTTCTATCTCTACTACCGCAAGTTCGATAAGGCTGTCGAGCACGCTACACGTGTCCTAGGAAGTAGCCCCGCCAGCGTCCTACGTGACTGGTCTGCATGGAGCAAGCTGGGGCTGAGTGGCAATATCCAGCCCAACGACTTCGTCAAGTCCTCCAATAAGGCGAACCTCTTCCTACAGGTCATCGCTACGGAATGGGGTGGGATCAGTATCCCAATCGCTGCCGGTAGCAAGTACGCTCATGGTAGCCTGATCTCAGACAAGGAGACCCTACAGGCTCCTAGCCCTTGGGCTGCTAGTGGTCAGGAGATGAACTACGTCGTGGTGAATAACTCGGGTATCTCTAAGTACGCCCTGCACAAGCTCCCCTATACACCGAAGTATATCGACCGTCAGGCGGGTATCGGGATCCCTTACTCGGAGTACGCTGTCTTCACTACGGATGAGACGCTGATGGTGCGTGCCGAGGCTCTTGCTCTGCTGGGTCGCTATGACGAGGCACTCGCAGACCTCAATGCGGAGCTCTCGGTCTTCACCAAGCGTGGTGTCCAGATCACTCTGGATCAGATCAAGGCCTTCTACAACGGTACGGCCTACTACAAGCCAGATGCCCCTACGCCAAAGAAGGAGCTTCATACCTCCATCACCCTCGACAAGGTGACTCAGGAGCCTCTCCTACAGTGTATCCTCCAGCTCCGTCGTGTGCTGACGATCCACGAGGGGCTACGTATGCAGGATGTCAAGCGCTATGGTATCACTATCTACCGCAGACGCATCAGCTCTACGGGGGTACTGGAGCAGGTCACAGACCAGATGCAGGCTAGAGACCCACGTCTAGCCATTCAGATCCCTCAGGATGTGATCTCTGCTGGACTAACGGCTAACCCTCGCTAACGGCTATTCTTCGTCACCGTAAATGGTCTGAGCCCTCTGCCTCTCCGATAGAGACACTAGGGCTCACCCAGACTACTTAATACGAATAAGGTATATGAAACAGATCCTGAAAGCAATGAGCCTAGCCCTCCTCCTCTCGGTAGGAGCTATCAGCTCGTGTAGCAAAGATACCCCCAGTGGCGCAACAATATTCCCCACGACACCCGTGGCGCGTAATACCTTCGAGCGTTGGCTACTGAAGAATTATACGAACCCCTACAACATCGACTTCCAGTACAAGCTCAAGGATGGTGAGACCGACCTAACGTACAACCTCGTACCCGCCGACTCCGCCAAGACAGCCAAGCTGGCGATGATCACTAAGTTCCTTTGGTTCGATGCCTATAATGAGGTGGTCGGCCCAGACTTCCTCAAGGAGAGCGCACCACGTATCATCGTCGCCGTGGGCTCATCTGCCTATACCCGCCAGCGCACCGAGGTCGTCGGGAGTGCAGAGGGGGGCTACAAGGTCACACTCAACAAGATCAATGCCCTCACCGATGAGCTCCTACATGACTATAGTGCGATGACGGAGTATTACTTCCACACGATGCACCACGAGTTCACCCACATCCTCAACCAGCGCAAGCCCTACAACCCTGCCTTTGACCTCGTCACACAGTCGGGCTATATCAGTGGGAACTGGCTCAATGTCTCCACTCGTGATGCCCGCCGTGCAGGCTTCGTCTCGCCCTATGCTATGATGAATGGTGCGGAGGACTTCGCCGAGATGCTCTCCTTCTACGTCACCTACACGCCACAGGCTTGGCAGGCGATCCTCGATGAGGCAGGTACCCGAGGGGCTAATCTCATCAATCAGAAACTCACCCTCATCAAGGAGTACACACAGGGCTCCTGGGGACTAGACCTCGACCAGCTACGTGATGTCGTGATCCGCCGTGGTGGACAGGTCGCTACGCTTGACCTCTCTAAGCTCAAATAATAGCTGGGCTCTAGCCCCTCTATCGGGGTGCTGAGGTCGCTCCTCTGTGAGCTGAGTCCTCCACTCCTCGGGGCTATCCCGATTTATCAACTAACAGCACTTAGACAACATGTACAAGATATGCATATATATCCTTCTGGCGCTGGTGACCCTCAGTGCTCCCTCGTGTCTGAAGGATAGCAAGACGATCTTCGACAAGTCCCCAGCTGAGCGACTAGACGAAGCCGTACGGGTGAACAAGGAGCTACTCGAGTCCTCCGCCGAGGGCTGGATCATGCACTACTATGCTGGTAAGGACTATTCTGGCCCCAGCTACACCCTGCTGATGAAGTTCAAGGACGGGAAGATCACCGTCCTCTCCGAGCGTGTGCCCGACCAAGCCTATACCTCCGACTACGATGTCGTCCAGGACCAAGGTCCCGTGCTCACGGTCAATACTTACAACGAGGCGCTGCACTTCCTCGCCTCTGCTGCTCTCGGCTATCCCGATGGTATCCAGGGGGACTATGAGTTCGCCTTCATCTCTACCTCTACGGATGTGATCAACCTCAGAGGGAAGAAGTGGAAGAACAACATGACCCTCACCCGTATGCCTAAGGGCTCGTCGTGGGAGGAGTATATGCTCGCCATCGTGACGATCAAGGATGAGCTTACCTCGAGCTCCTTCTCCTTCAAGCTCGGAGACAAGGAGCTGGCTGAGGGTACGATCAATACTACTCAGAACCGCCTCAACGTCACCATCGGCGGTAAGGAGTTCGATACTCCCTTCAACTTCACCGACAAGGGCATTGTCCTACATTCGCCTCTCGTCGTAGAGGGTAAGGAGTACAGCACCTTCACCTGGGACTCTGCTGCTAAGAAGTTTGTCTCTGGCAATCTCTCCGCAGAGCTCTTCCGCCCCAATAGCTACAAGACTCAGGACTTCTGGTATGGCACCTGGAGCATCAAGCACGCAGCTGCCCCCGGTGTACGACGCACTCCTACGCTCCTACAGATCGAGGCTCCCACCTCGGATAACGACAAGGCGAAGGGTCTCCTCAAGGGTACACTCACCTTCCAGAAGAAGACCTACCCGATCCTCGTCCCCTACGACAAGGCCAAGGGTGCTATCCGCATCATCATGCAGCCGATTGTCAAGAATACGCCCGAGGCACCTGCTGGCATGGTACTCTATCCTGCCAATATCTCGGAGGATGGCAAGACCAATATCCATCAGGAACAGTCCGAGTATGGTATTACCTTCGCTTGGGACGAAGATATGGGTATGGCGGTAGCCACGGGAGACAAGACTCCAGATATCGGTGTTATCAACTCCTTCTTCGGTGTGGCCTACGAGTTCCAAGGCAACCAGCGTGTACCTATGGTACGTGAAGGTAAGCTTGTCACTCCGATTGTCATGCCTAAGATCGAACACATGACTAGGAAGTAGTAATGGCTCTAATCACAACTAAGATCGATATATGAACAAGTTCATCATAGCCCTATCGGCAGTCGTGCTCCTCTTCGCCTCCTGCCGTAAGGATACCCCCGAGCAGCCCAAGGCCACCTTCTCGGTGCTCTCTGCGCCTAAGCTCTTCAAGGTCATCGGTGGCACTCAGGATGTCACCCTCGACAAGGCGCCTAGCAGTGCCTATGCCGAGGACAGCTGGCTCAGTGTCACGGTGAGTGGTACCAGCCTTCACCTCACCGCTAAGACCAACGAGCAGCTAGAGTCCCGCAACACGCTCCTCGTCATCAAGAATGCCACGGGTGACTCCATCGCCCTGAACATCATGCAGGAAGGTGTGAACTTCGGTCTCTCTAAGACGAATAACATCATCGGCGGTGACGAAGCCGTAGAGCGTGCTGTCAAGGTGACCTCCAATGTCCCCGTGACCTATGCTACCACGGATAGCTGGGTCACAGCTACCCTCTCTGGGAATATCCTCACCATCAAGACCGCAGCTAACACCACTGGCCGTCCACGTACTGCCTGGGTCACAGCTACTGCGCTTGGCAAGATCGACTCTCTGCAGGTCACGCAGGCCTCGCTCAAGGATGTTGCTGGTGAGTATATCCAGACAGCTCATACAATCGATGGAAACAAGCTCGTCGAGACTACGGCTAATATCAAGATCGTCCGTGTCACCGACACCAAGGCGCAGTTCGTCATCGAGGATATGTTCTCCTGGGATATCGACTTTACCCCAGGTCGTGGCTTTGTCCTAACCAATGGTCGTACGCTCTATGAGGATACCGAGAATGGCAAGCCCATCTACTACATCTCGCTCCTAGCTGCCGATGATACCAATGCAGAGAACCCAACGGTCATCATCGGGAATCGTGATCCCCTGCGTATCAACATCACGACCAAGGGTGAACTCGTCTTCGAGCAGTATCAGGCACTCTCTCCCGTGCAGACCTGGGGCTCATACGCCATCGGTAAGTCTACCTCGAAGACTGCTATCGACAGCGAGCACTTCCGTGGTGTGGTCGAGGTCTTTGCCCAGCCCAAGCTCCAGCGCAAGTAGCCTCTCTCGCTACACGCTCCCAGCCTATACGGCTCACGTGTAGATCCCTTTAGCAACAGAAAGCCAAGCGACTGCGATACCCTGTGTATCGCAGTCGCTTGGCTTTTAGGTTGGAAGATATACTTCGTACCTCAAGAGATTATCCCTTTGGTTGCTTCCCAATGGGAAGATTATGTTTAGCTCTCTCTGATAGCCTTATCACTGGAATTCCCCTTATAAACACCATTCCCACACTTGTCGTGAATCATCTCAACCTTGCCAGCTAATCGTAACTTGCTTTATCAGTTCGAACAGAAGATTTTACCTGCAATGAACATTGTTCTCTCCTTTTGATTCCTTTTAAAAGAGGAGAACTCCGTTGGGAAGTAACTTCTTATCCCAGAGGAGGAAGCTTTTAATCTTTCCTTCCACTCAAGCATTACTCTCAGAATGAACGAAACAGAAAATATAAGGCAATACACCACATCACTAGAGAGCCATCTCCTGCGCCTCGCCGAGGAAGAAGGGCTATTGGGCAAACAGCTCCTAGAGACTGATGACCTCACTGAGCTCTTCTCCTCAGTTACTAAGGCTTATCTAGTCGATGCCATCCCCGACTTCGAGAAGTATCCTCTAGTATCCCTCGGATGGATTGCCTTTGTAGGGATGGCAATGGCTACTCTCTGGGACAGTGACTGGGAACACTATGGAGCAATCAAACCTGAGACGCTCTATCAGCAGATACGTGACGCCCGAGGTTGGGATGAGCTGGATGAGTATGTCCTTGAGGATGTACTTGGATTCGGCAAAGAGAGTGACAAAGCTAAGCTCTATACAGCCTTCCTTCGCCGAGCCTCTGAACAGTCTCATAGCCTACTGATGCGCGAAGGAGCAGAACCCTCAAGCCCCTTAGCCTTCCAGCTCTATACCCATACACTCTACGCACTCTATCGCCTTGGCATAGCTCTTGCCCTTAGCCTGTTTGGCTACAAGCTCCAGCAATCACAGGCTAATTAACACTCCCTTTGGACTAAAATCTAAGGAAGATTGATATCTCTCCTCTCTTCGCTCTAAGCCCCATATATTATGAATATCTTCAAGTCAATACGAGTCTACTTCAATATTCTTCCAGATCTCGAGGAGAAACAAGAGATCATTGAGGAGATTACTCGAGGCATCTCCTTCAGAGGAGCTAACCTCTGGATACTTATCACCGCTATCTTCATAGCTTCACTGGGGCTGAATGTCAATTCTACCGCAGTAATCATCGGAGCAATGCTCATCTCTCCTCTGATGGGACCAATCATCGGCATGGGGCTTGCTGTGGGGATTAACGACCTAGAGCTCCTCAAGCGAGCAGCGAAGAACTTCAGTGTTGCCACACTCATCAGTGTCCTAACCGCTACAATCTACTTCCTCATCAGCCCACTAGCTGAAGCTCAGTCAGAGCTCCTGGCTCGTACCTCACCAACTCTCTACGACGTGCTGATTGCCTTCTTTGGAGGTGCGGCTGGAATCATTGCCCTCTCAACCCGTGGGGGCAAAAGTGGCAATGTCCTCCCTGGTGTTGCCATCGCTACAGCACTTATGCCCCCTCTCTGTACGGCTGGCTATGGAATAGCCTCAGGTAATCTGTTTTTCTTCCTAGGTGCCTTTTACCTCTACTTTATCAACACAGTCTTCATCAGTCTAGCAACGGCAGTAGGGGTACGAATGATGAAGTTCCCTCCACACAGCTTCCTCTCTACAGATAAAGCAAAGAAGGCAAGGCACATCCTCACAGGCATCATCATAGCGACTACGGCACCAGCACTCGTAATGACAGTCAACATCATCCGCACAAGTATCTTTGAGAACAATGTCCACAACTTTGTCAAAGGTGAGTTATCTCAATCTGGGACGCAAATCCTCTCCTCATCTGCGGATCGTCAGGAGGCGACACTACACATCGTAGCTGTTGGGCGAGAGATTTCAGACTCACTTCGCAAAGTAGCTGAGGGACGACTTGCTAGCTATGGCCTTCATGGTTTCCACCTTACCGTCATCCAGGGAGTGCAATCTGACAGCCTGCTAGCAAATAGCATTCAAAAAGAGCAACACCTCTATACCCCAGCAAGTGATCATCAAAAGCTACTAGAGCTATCTACAGAAAATACGGCACTCTCACAAAGGCTCTCTGAATATACCCTCTATGAGGAATATGCACGAAAGCTTCGTTCCGAACTCGTGATTCTCTTCCCTCGCATTCGTAGCCTTAGCCTTGCACCTATTGTTGAGGTTCAGACCGATACAACCAGCTCCACTCGCTACATTGCTGTCCTATTGGGATTGGAAGCGGGCAAGACGCTCCCACCCGCAGAGTTCGTCAAGCTACAGCATTGGTTCCGAGCTCGTGTACCGGGTGACAGCTTAGCCTTCATCACCAAGACCGCTCACTCAAATAAACAATAGGAGATGGGCTAGGGCTTCTTTCTAATCTCTAGATTACAAATCAGCGAATTAGATCGGGAATAAAATCACCTCATCACGAGTTACCATAACTCGCTGGAACGAATTATGGTAACTCGCTCAAGAGAGTTGTGGTAAGTCGTCGTAGAGAGTTATGGTAAGTCATCGCGACGACTTACCATAACTCGTTCCTCCTCTCCCCCAAGCCCCGTGTTTAGGGCATTTTGGGGAGAGCTGTTTCAAAGCTGACAGGAATGACTGGAGTTTCCTTTTCACCGTGTAGCTACGAGGTCCCTATCTGAGGAAAACAAAGCCCCCACAGCCCTCTGCATACAGAGGCTGTGGGGGCTAATTGCTATCGAGCCAACAAGACTCGATAAGAGCGGTATACCCTAGGGTAGAAGTGATTACTTCTTCTTGGCAGGGAGGTGGATAGCCACACCTAGAGCATCAGCAAGAGCTTCATACAAAGCTTCGGAATAGGTAGGATGCCCATAGATCGTATCGATTACTTCCTCTGCTGTACCCTCCATCTCCATGATTAGAGAGGCTTGGCTGATCATCTCGGCGGCCATAGCACCGATGATGTGGATACCGAGGATTTCTCCATACTTATTGTCAAGGATAACCTTCACGAAGCCGGCGGTCTCACCAGAGGCTAGCGCACGACCATTAGCAGCGAAGGGGAACTTCCCGACGCGGATGTCACCGTACTTCTCGCGTGCCTGATCTTCGGTTAGACCAACCGTAGCTACCTCGGGACGTGTGTAGACCACTGAGGGAGCAGAGAGCATATTCAGCTCACGCTCGTTGCCACGTAGGGCATTCTCTGCAGCTACCTCACCCATGCGGAAGGCTGTATGAGCAAGCATCTTCAGTCCATTGACGTCACCAGGAGCATAGATGCCCTTGACGCTCGTCTCCATGAACTTGTCAACCTTGATACGACCACGTTCGATCTCGAACTCGATCTCACCCACACCCTCGAGGTCAGGCACACGACCGATGGAGAGCAGAGCCTTATCACCCTCGATAGCTGTACCATCCTTCAGGATAGCAGCTAGCTTACCCGAGCGATCTTCAATCTTCTCAATACCAGCACCTGTGAGGATCTTCACACCACGCTTCTCGAGCTCTGCACGTAGGGTCTGAGAGACTTCCTTATCAAGCGCAGGGATGATGTGGTCTGCCATCTCGATGATGGTCACCTTCGTACCAAGAGAGACAAGTGCTTCAGCCATCTCAACACCGATGACACCACCACCAATGACTACTAGGCTCTCTGGACGCTCCTGTAGGCTGAGGATGTCGTCACTCGTCAGGACAGCAGGATGGTCAATGCCAGGGATAGGTAGACGGCCTACCTTAGATCCACCAGCGAGGATGATCTTGTCCGCCTTGATGATGTCCTTACCATCGACGACCACGTCCTTATCACGATTGATCTTACCGACACCGCGGAAGACCTCTACCCCGTTGCTCTTCAGCAGAGAATAAACTCCACCCGTGAGCTTCTTGACGACACCATCCTTATAGGTCACGAGTTTCTTCATATCAACAGTGAAGCTCGTATCAGCGAAGTTAATCCCACGTGCAGCAGCCTGCTCTACACCATCAAGGATCTCCGCATTACGAAGGAAGGTCTTCGTGGGAATACAGCCCTTGTTAAGGCACGTACCACCGAACTCTGCCTTCTCAACGATCGCAACCTTAGCTCCGAGCTGAGCAGCACGGATAGCAGCGACATAACCAGCAGGACCTCCACCGATCACACAGAGGTGATAGGAGCCCTCGAGGTGTACTAGGGGAAGGGGAGCACCTTCGTGCTTAGGACCTTCCTGCTTCTCTGGGACGACTTCGTCCTTTGTACGAACAGTCTCGAGGCTTTCACCAGCTTCGCCAATGTAACCGATGACCTCAGCGATGGGTACAGTCTCCCCAGCTTGGTGTGTGATCTTCAGTAGGACACCCGAAGCCTCAGCCTCGAGCTCCATACTGGTTTTGTCGGTCATAATCTCCAGAAGGACTTCACCAGCTTGTACGGGATCTCCCTCGTTCTTGCGCCAGCTGACGATCTCACCTTCGGTCATGTCTAAGCCCGTTTTGGGCATGATGATCTCTGTTGCCATATCTATTTAGGATCTATCTTTTATGTTTCGTACTTATGGAATTAAACGAGCAGAGGCAGAGGAGACTCCAGTGTAGCCTTTAGCTCTTGCATGAACTTCGCTGCGCCGAGACCATTGATGACACGGTGGTCGCTCGTTAGGCTCATCTTCATGATAGGACGGATGACTATCTCGCCGTTGCGTACGACGGGCATTTCCTTTGTCCCTGCGATGGAGAGGATAGCGGAGTTAGGCTGATTGATGATGGAGGTGAAGGACTCGACACCATACATCCCGAGGTTGGAGATCGTGAAGGTACTTCCTTCTTGATCTTGTGGGGTGAGCTTCTTACCCACGGCACGCTCGGTGATATCCTTGAGGCGAAGCATTAGCTCTACGAGCCCCATCTTCTCGGCACCATGTACGACAGGTACAAGTAGTCCTTCATCCATACCAACGGCCATGGCTAGGTTCACATAGTTGTGTAGCTCTATTTGAGAGCCATCGGACGAGAGCGAAGCATTGATGTACGGATGGTTCATCAGGGTGCGGACAACAGCTATAGAGATGATGTCCGTTACTGTGAGCTTCTTGCCGGTCTTCTCCTTAATAGGCTCGAGGAGCTGTTTACGGAGCTTCGTTGCCTCGTACATATCGACCTCGTAGTTGAGGACAAACGTAGGTGCAGAGAAATAGCTATCGCTCATGCGCTTGGCGATGACACGACGCATCATGTTCATTGGTACGATCTCTACACCACCCTGTGCAGTAGGAGCAGAAGGAGTTGGTGTAGCAGTCGTTGCAGCGGGTTGTGGTGCAGGAGCAGAAGCGGGTGCAGCAACCTTCTCCGAAGGAGTGAACGGATCGATGATCTTCTCTAGGTTAGGATAGTAACGATCCCCTAGGGCAGCTGCCACATCAGCTCGTGTGATCTTGCCACGGAAGCCTGTTCCTTCGAGCGTAGACGTATCTAGGCCAAACGAGTCAGCGATCTTCTTAGCTAGAGGAGTGATACCTCCTGCCTTCTCATAGCTGAACTCTGCTACATCCTCAGCGTGAATACGCCCTTTGTAACCTGAGCCAACTATAGCATTCAGTTCAACTCCCATACGGTGAGCAAGGGAGCGAGCTGCTGGTGTGGCTCTCAGTTTATCATTTCCCATATTGATTGTATCTTATTGCATATAGCCCTCACCTGTTTAGGAAGTGGAGGGCTATACACGAATCATATCGTTGCTTAGTAATGACTATCGTTTGTCGTAGAGACGCTCGATGTACTTCAGGATCCGATTTGCATCAGGGAGCATCGCGACCTCTAATGAATGGTTGTAGGGGGTAGGTATATCCTCTGCGGCAAGGCGTAGGATACGGCTATCCAAGTAATCGAAGGCATCGCTCTCAGTAATTGTGGCAGCGATCTCACCAAGGAAACCACCCGTCTTATGAGCGTCATTAACTAGGAGTACACGTCCTGTCTTCTTCACCGAGTTAATGATAGCTTCCTTATCAAGGGGCATGAGTGTCATCAGGTCCACGACCTCGACCTCGATACCCTTCTCAAGAGCCATGTCCGCAGCCTTGAGTACACGCTCCAGCATGCGTCCGTAGGTCACGACAGTGACATCCTTACCTACGCGCTTGATGTCGGCCTTACCGATGGGGAGGACGAAATCTGGCGAAGTGGGTACTTCCCCCTTCATGTTATACTGTGCCTTGTACTCGAGGAAGATAACAGGGTTATTGTCTCGGATAGCAGCCTTGAGGATCCCCTTCACATCAGCAGGAGTGCCTGGGGCTACGACCTTGAGACCAGGGATGTTACAGAACCATGCCTCGAGGCTCTGCGAATGCTGTGCTGCAGAGCCTAGGCCAGAGCCAGCTGCGCAACGGAAGACCACGGGAACGGAGCCTTTACCACCATACATATAGCGGGTCTTAGCAGCCTGATTCACGATGTTGTCCATCATATAGACGATGAAGTCCATGAACGTCACATCCACGATCGGGCGCATCCCCGTCAGAGCTGCACCGACAGCACAGCCAGAGATAGCATTCTCCGAAATCGGGGTATCACGTACACGCTCGCTACCAAACTCCTCAAGCATCCCGACTGACGTACCGAAGTCTCCGCCGTAGACACCCACATCTTCACCGATGAGGAACACGTTCTCATCTCGACGCATCTCTTCGCTCATGGCTTCGATGATGGCGTCACGTACGGACATCACCTTTGTTTCTTGTCCTTCTATCATAATAATAGTCTATTCTTTTAGGGTTAGTGAAGACCGAACGATTATTCGGTGAAGATGTCCTCGAAAGCAGACTCAGGTGAAGGCTCAGGCCCCTTACGTCCATACTCTACTGCGGCATCGATAGCTGCATGGCTCTCTGCCTCAATCTTATCTAGCTCCTCTGCCTTAGCGAGCTTCTTCTCGATGAGGTAGTTACGGAACCTGAGGATGGGATCCTTCTTCTTCCATTCATCTACCTCCTCCTTCGTACGATACTTACCTGGGTCAGATGTAGAGTGTCCGAACCAGCGATAGGAGATTGACTCCACGAGCACTGGTCCCTTACCGGCTCGTACATCCTTGACTACCTTGTCCATGGCCTCACGTACAGCGAGTAGGTCATTCCCGTCCTCGATGAACACTCCAGGCACACCATAGGCCGATGCGCGCTCATAGACATGCTTCGTACGCATGACGGAGCTAATAGGAGTAGATATGCCGTAGCCGTTGTTGATGCAGTAGAAGATCACAGGTAGATTCCAGATCGCAGCCATATTGAGCGTTTCATGGAAAGCCCCCTCGTTGGTAGCACCATCACCGAAGCAGCACATGACGATCTTACCCGTCTTCTTCATCTGCTGTGTCAGTGCAGCCCCGATGGCAATTCCCATACCTCCGCCGACGATACCATTAGCACCTAGGTTACCAGCCTCTACGTCAGCGATGTGCATAGAGCCACCCTTACCTTTACAGACGCCATTGGCCTTACCCATGATCTCGGCCATCATACCATTCAGGTCGATGTCCATTGCGATGCTTTGGCCGTGGCCACGGTGATTCGAGGTGATGAAGTCACCCTTCTCCAGAGCGGAGATTGCACCCACGTTCGCGGCTTCTTCACCGACGGAGAAGTGCGTCATACCGGGGATCTCACCACGACGTACCAACTGATTGACCTTGTTGTCGAAGTTGCGGATGTCCTCCATCTTGCGGTACATCTTCAGCAGGTCTTCTTTTTTATATTTAGCCATAACGATATATATGTTGTTTACTTTGATTTATGCTATGCTGTGTGGACACTATGCCACCAATAACCGTTCCTCCTCAAGCTGCATAATAAAGGAAATAAATCTATATTACACCCCCGTTTTGCAACATTGACTATGCAAAGATAACAATTATACTCTACACGAGCCTATAACATCATGAATCTTAGATATGTTCAAAGCCCAAGCAATTGACAACAGTCCCTCAGATATCGCCTTGAGGCAAGGAATCCATAAACACCTACAAATCCGTCATTTACACACATTCCAAAACCTATAAAATCCAAGCTAAATATCCCCTCAAAACGAGTTACCATAAGTCGTCATTACGAGTTATGGTAACTCGCCGAGGAAAGTTATGGTAAGTCTTCAAGACGAGTTATGGTAACTCATTACAGCGAGTTACCATAACTCGTTAAGTCGATTTGACACGGCATTCTATCCTACTCTACATCAACAACTTGCAAACACCCATCAACCTCCGAAAATCTCAACTTATATCAAACGAGTTGATCCAATCTATAAGAAAGCCTACCCCGAAGACAATAATAGGTAGTAGTAGCAAGTAGCACAGCCCATTAGTCACACGCTGAAGGCTAGGAAAACTCGTATATATAAGCTAACTTTGCTAGGCATCTATTAAGTTAAATACATATCAACTATGAAGCATGTACTAGCACTTTCACTGGCGTCACTACTACTGGGTAGTACGCTCGGGGCAGAGGCGTCTGCACCACTCTGGCTAAGACATCAGCAGATTAGCCCAGATGGTCGGAGCATTGCCTTCTGCTACCAAGGCGACATCTACACTGTCCCCACCGCAGGGGGGAGTGCACAGCGCATCACCTCAAACGCAGCCTACGACGGCACCCCTATTTGGAGTCCAGATAGTAAGCGGCTAGCCTTCTCCTCGGATAGAGAGGGCGGGAAAGACGTCTACATCATCTCGACTGATGGCTCGGGCCTGAGACGCTTGACCTACAACAGCACGAAGGAGATCCCCGTAGCCTTCCTTGATGACAACACCCTCCTGTTCCAAGCTGACATCATGCCCGATGCCAAATTCGGCATGTACCCCTGGAGCTGGTTTGTCCAAACCTACTCACTCGACCTCAAGAAGGACATCGCTCGCCCACGGCTCTACAACTCTACGCCGATGGCAAGCCCCTCCCTACGCAATGGCGAGATACTCTACACCGACATCAAGGGCTATGAAGACATCTGGCGTAAGCACGCTATCTCCCCAGTAACAAAAGACATCTGGCACCTAAGCAAGGAAGGCAAGTACACGAAGCTCACCACCTTCGGAGGAGAAGATCGCAATGCCGTCTGGGACGATAAGGGTGGCTTCTACTACCTCAGCGAGCGAGATGGCTCCTACAACATCTATCATCGCACGAGCGTCTCTCCCTCAGCCAGCGATGAGCGCATCACGACTTTCTCCAAGAATCCCGTTCGCTTCCTCTCCCGTGCTGAAAACGGGGCACTCTGCTTCGGCTATGATGGCGAGATCTACACTCTTACCCCTGGGGGCAACCCTCAGAAGGTAGCCATCACCCTCATCCGTGACGAAGAGGAGCAACAAGTCAATAAGCAGTGGCTGACGAGCGAAGTCTCGTCCTTCGCTGTTGCCCCAAGCGACAAGGAGATTGCCTTCGTTGCACATGGGGATGTCTACGTCACCCATACGGAGTACAAGACAACTAAGCGCATCACCGACACCCCCCAGCAGGAGCGTGACGTAGATATTAGCTCCGACGGCAAGAAGATTGTCTATGCTGCCGAACGCGATGGCACGTGGCAGATCTATATGACAGAGCTCGTTCGCAAGGATGACCCTCACTTCGTATATGCCCGAGAACTGAAGGAAAAGCAACTAACCAAAGGAAAGGAAGCTAGTTTCCAGCCACTCTTCTCTCCCGATGGCAAGCGTGTAGCCTTCCTCAGAGACCGCACCGCCATATATGTCTATGATCTCGCTTCGGGCAAGGAGACGAAGGTGCTGGATAAGAAGTTCAACTACTCCTATTCCGATGGCGACCAGCACTTCCGTTGGAGCCCCGATGGGAAGTGGATTCTAACGAATTACATCGGTATCGGTGGCTGGATGCACACCGACTGTGCTCTAGTCAAGGCCGATGGCTCTGGAGAGGTCATCAACCTCACCGAGAGTGGCTATAGCGACACTCAGGGGAAGTTCGTCCTCGATGGCAAGGCTATCCTCTTCCACTCTGACCGATCTGGCTATCGTAGCCACGGGAGCTGGGGAGCACAGAGTGACCTATACCTGATGTTCCTTGACAGGGAGGCATTCGAGGACTTCAAGCTAAGCAAGGAGGAACGTGAGCTCCACAAGGAGCTGAAGGACCTAAACAAGAAGGACACCGCCTCTGCCGATAAAAAGGATAGCAAGAAAAGTAAGAAGACAGCCAAGAAGGTCGATGAGGAGAAGAAGGACACCAAGCCCTTCACTCCTGACTTCACCGACCGTGAGAATCGTGTCATTCGCCTCACATCTGCCTCCGGTAGCCTATCCGATGCGCTTATCAACTCTGATGGCACGAAGCTCTACTACATCATGCGCTACGGCGAAGATGCTGATCTCTGGGAGAAAGACCTCGTCTCCAAGACGACCAAGGTACTCTCCCCCAAGATTGGCTACGGAGAGCTTCGTCTAGGCAAGGACGGCAAGACAATCTATGTAGGCACATCCTATGGTGGACTCTCTAAGGTAGAGAGCTCAGGTACGGTGAAGCCTATCAGCTTCTCTGCTGAGTTCGACCACCGTCCTGCTGAGGAGCGTGCCTATATCTTCGACCACGCTTGGCAACAGGTCAAGGATAAGTTCTATGACGAGAAGCTCCACGGCGTAGACTGGGATTACTATCGTACGACCTACCGACGCTTCCTACCCCACATCAACAACGATGACGACTTCGCAGAGCTACTTAGTGAACTGCTTGGTGAGCTGAATGCCTCCCACACAGGTGGTCGTAGCTTCCCCAAGAAGAGCCCTATTGCTACCGCAGCTCTTGGTGCTTTCTACGACAACAGCTACAAGGGCGATGGGCTACGTATCGTTGAGCTCCTACAGGGTGGCCCGCTCAGCTTCGGTGGCTCCAAGGTAGAGAAGGGCATGATCATCGAGCGCATTGATGGCGAACTCATCAAGGCCGATCAGCCCATTGAGCTCTACCTCAACGGCAAGGTCTCCAAGCGTGTAAACCTCACCGTCCTTGACCCCAAGACGGGCAAACGATTTGACCAAATCGTCAAGCCCTGCTCTCAGGGCTGGCAAGAGGAACTCCTCTATCGTCGCTGGCTCCGTCACTGTGAAGATCTCGTACGCGAGCGCAGTGGTGGACGTGTCGGCTACGTATACGTTCGCTCGATGAGTAGCCCTAGCTTCCGCACCGCCTTCCAGGATCTATTGGGTAAATACCGCAATACCGATGCTGTGATCGTTGATACTCGCTACAACGGAGGTGGCTGGCTCCACGAAGACCTCGCCCACCTACTCAGCGGGAAGAAGTACCTCACCTTCACTCCTCGTGGCCAGTACATCGGCGATGACCCCTTCATGCAGTGGAACAAGCCCAGCTGTGTCCTCGTAAGCGAAGGGAACTACAGTAACGGGCATGGCTTCCCCTGGGTCTACAAGGTGCTTGGTCTCGGGAAGGTCATTGGCTCGCCTGTGGCAGGTACAATGACGGCAGTCTGGTGGGAGTCACAGATCAACCCCTACATTGTCTTCGGTATCCCCCAAGTGACCTGCTCAGACCTAGACGGCAAGCCCCTAGAGAACGCCACACTACAGCCTGATATCGAGGTCTACTCTACCCCAGAGGAATACCTTCGTGGTCATGATGCACAGCTCATCAGAGCAATCGACGAGATGCTCAAGACCATCCCCAAAAAGAAGTAACCCAGCTCTCAGCAAGCTCTCCCCAGTCCAAGCGAACATGGACAAACATATCGAGTAGTAGCTTGCTCTAGCAATTTACTCTACCAAGCCAAGCAGGCACGTAGCACTCGGCTACGTGCCTGCTTTTCTATTCCCGTCCCTAGCGTAAGCTTTCTTCACACCCTCCACCATAATAAGGGTTGATGCTTCTCAATGCTATGAGGTTTTTAACTTCCCCAAAACGACCTCGCCCCACACTTCGCGCTGAAGCCAAAGTGTGGGGCTAGGAGAATGGGATACCAACTAAGAGTATCCACTTAGTATGCAGTCCCTAGTTCACAGGCACAATAACACGTATATTGCCAGCAGAGACAGCCTTAATCGTATTGCCCTTGACCCAAGGAGAGCTGAGGTAGAAATGTGTCTCCCCATCCTTAGGATAAGTAGCATCAGCCACGAAGATGAGCTTGCCCTGGGCATTATATACCTCGAAGGCAACCACGTTCTTCCAACCAGTAATCTTTACGGACTGGCTACTGATAGAAGGCTTGTTCCCTTCAATAATACTTGGCTTATCCTTATAGAGGTAGGCATTATCATCGGTGATATACTCTAGAGCGAGGTCCTCGATATTCTGTAGCTTGAGGCTTGCAATACGATTCTTCACAGCATGAGCCTCAACATCGGTCAGCACAAAGGGTCTCTTCCCGTAGTCATCAATAGTAGTATTGACGGCACGGAAGAAGCCCCATCTCTCGAAGTAGCGGGTGAGGTCTCGCCCAGCAACCTTAGAGGCAGCATAGGCAAACTCTGCCTGCTGTGTACCTGGCGTCTCCGGAGAGTTGTGCCTGCGGAAGTATTCATAGAGGTCAGGGTAGAAGCCCGAAACGGCATCCTTATTCAGACGAGGACTATTACCAAGCACCCTACCGAAGTAGAGCTCAAGCTGCCAGAAAGGAACTAGCTGCTTGAATACATCAACTCCCTGAGGAATACCATCCTTAATATTCGTACTACCTGCGGTGCAGAATGGGGTCTCACCTGCAATGATATGTGAGAATGCAAGCGAATAGATAGACATAGAGGACACCCGACAAATCAGGCCTTCCATAGACACTTTATTTCTCTGTCAAACAGGATCAAATTAGCCTATCTTATTCACAGTGTAAATGGAGTAATAAATAAAAGTGATTGGACAGAGCGGCAGACTAGTGTACTTTTGCAACAGAAACGAATGTATGAGGAGAGAAGGCTCGTGGGGAAGACCTAACAGAGTGTAGAATATTCTATAATAATAAAGAGAAACAACAGACAGCTATGTGCATTATCAACAGTCAAATGCCTGAGTTCAAGGTAAACGCTTACCGTAAGGGCAAGGGCTTTTTCGAAGTATCAAACGAAGATCTCAAGGGCAAGTGGAGTATCTTCTTCTTTTACCCAGGTGACTTTACCTTCGTTTGCCCAACGGAGCTTGCTGACCTAGCCGACCACTATGAGGAGTTTCAGGCGCTCGGTGTAGACATCTACTCCGTTAGTACCGACTCCCACTTCGTACACAAGGCTTGGGCTGATGCTACGAAGACCATCGAGCGCGTCCCCTATACCATGCTCGCAGATATGACCTTCGAGCTCTCCTACGCTATGGGGGTACTCTGCGAAGAGTCTGGTCAGGCTTATCGTGGTACCTTCCTCTTCAACCCTGAGGGACAAGTCAAGATCGCCGAGATCCATGACAACGGCATTGGTCGTGATGCAAGCGAACTCCTTCGCAAGGTGACCGCCGCCAAGTTCGTCTACGAAAACCCAGGCGAAGTCTGCCCTGCCAAGTGGAAGAAGGGTGAAGCAACCCTAAAGCCCAGCATCGATCTCGTAGGTAAGATCTAGTAAATACATCAAATACGGACGGGTAAGGGCTGGGCGTGAGTAATACGTACCGGTGTTGTTTCCCAGCCTATCCCGTCCACAGACAAAATGCCCCTCCAGCACATGCTGGAGGGGCATTTCAGTTTATAGTCTCTAGAGCGTCTGATACGCTGAGAGAGCCCAACTCTCTAGAGGAAGAGAGGGAGGGGAAAGAAGGCCTTCCTCCCCCCCCATCTATCCTTATTTCATCGGTAGGACGAGCTGTACCGCAGAGGGTGCAGTATGGGCAGTGTACTCTGGAGCATAGGCGGACTGCACCTTCGTCACGAGCCCCGAGTAACGACCTGACCGAGTCACATATTGCTCATACTCGAGTGTATACTCACCTCGCTTGAGGCGATCAAAGAAGAAGTTCGTCTCTTTGTCCCTCGGCTCAACATAGTATCCAGTACCTGCCCCCCAGCGATAGCCTGCCGTCTGGATGATCGGCTCAGCAAAGCCCGCTCTGGGGTCGTGGAGAGCAACGAAATCTAAGTCCTGATCAAGGATCAGCGTAATTCGAGTCCACAGCCGATCACCAACCCTTAGTTCATGACCTTCATCTAGAGGTAATAGTACCTGCTTGCCAGCCTCCTTGCTTACAACAAATAGCTCTCGCTTGACCTTGAGCTCTCTACCTCTTGCCTCAATCTGGCTCGTGGGTAGAGTATAATGTGCCAAGGCTGCACCCCAGACCTCACCATCAGACTGAGTCGTCACAGTCATAGCCCCAGATGGACGTACCGAGGAGGTGAATGGCAGGGAGGCAGTGATATATGCCCCCTCCGTGCGGAAAGTCGTACCATCAGAGAGGGGCACTATGACAGAGGAACTATTCGTACGACGTGGGGCATTCTTGCCACCAAGATCAAGTGACAGCGCATAGATAGCCTCGGAGGAAGCAAGTGACGAGCGCCACGAGGTGGCTCGCTTCTCGTTGATGATCCAGCGTTGCATCTGGCTCATTGTTGTGATATCCTCTGGGGAGACGATACGTAGAGCCTCGAGTGTAGCCGTCATCGTCGGGATCGTACGACTGCACCAGAAGTACCCAAGGAAGTCCTCATTAGCGTAGTACATACCACGCTTATCCTCCTTGAGGTATTCTCTTAGCGAGGCAATGCAAGCCTTGGCAAGGGTGACGTCCCTACCATAAGCAAAGACAACAGCGGCCATTGCCTTCTCAGAGAGCGGTAGCTGTAGAGCCGTCTTCTTCAGTTCGTCATAGAAGAAGGCTCGAGCCTTCTTCGCCTCGCCCTCTACCTGATATATGCCACGCTCACTAGCTAAGGCAGTCAGATATAGGTAATCAAGGTCTGTATAAGTGTACTTATATAGTTCCTTCTTCTTTTTCTTCAGTATCGAGTGGTACTGGCTAATGATGCTAGGCTCAAGAGCACGGAAGCCCTTGCGCACCAGCTCCTCGATACGTAGCTGATCGGCACGCTCCAGACGAGGGAAGGCTGGTGTACGCAGGAGCAATCTAAGCACAGCCTCTGTCGTGTATATGCTCCCCTTCATGCCTGGATACCAACTCCACAGCCCATCCTGAAGCTGAAGATCAGATAGCTGCTTCAGGATACGTGAGAGTGGGACGAGCTTCATTGGATCCTGAAGGTACTCTAGGAGTATTCGTTCACGATTCCCTTCCCGCTCTGCCTCTCGTACCCAAGGGGTCTCAACGAGGCTCTGTGTCTTCAGACTATCATCTTGCCCCAGCCTACTACGCTCCGAGGCAGGCAATGCCTTCCAGCGTGCCTCAAACCAATCCCTGAAGCCTTCGGCATGAGACACCTCAAGAGCTACAGACTGCGCATAGAGTGCTGTTGCTGCATCTAGTGCTGAAGCTCCCTTCGTCAGTCCTAGCTCGGGCAAAGCAGAGAGTGCCAGATACAATGGATTAGACTCAACCCTTAGGTCAAAGCGTCCCTGCTCGGGCAAGTATCCATTACTTGGATAGAGGCTGTCAAGTATGATCTCATGACGCCCCTGCTTACTCAACGTAAAGGCTAAGCTCTCAGTAACCTTCTCGCGGCTTGGCAAGACGGGTATGAGGTGTTGCTCTCCATCCGAAGAGGTTTTGCCTCGTGCTACGACACGTAGCCCAACAGAGTCTAAGCCTTCAAAACCACCAACTGGGAGTGCAATATCCGTAGAGGCTCCTGCTTGTAGCGTGAAGGGCTCCTTACGAGATGAGACCACTCGCTTCGTTTTCACATCGAAAAGCTCCAGGGTAAATTCGCCCTTTTGGTTCACCTTCGACCCATTACTGACACTTGTCGAGATGATGACACTATCTCCCTCACGCAGGAAGCGAGGCACGTTTGGACGAACACTAAAGTCTTTATATGCCTCAATCGTCTCTGTATGCTCGAGGAGCTTCATATCGGAGGTGTGTGCTAGCACAATGAGCTTCCATCGAGTAAGGGTCTCAGGTGTATGGAAGCTCCAACTTACCTTCCCTGTCTTATCTGTTTGAAGGTAGGGATAGAAGTAAGCACTTTCACTGAAGTTCGTACGCATTGTGACAGGGGCGAGCTTCTCATCCTTGAGCTTAGGTTTCGTGAGCTTTGCTTGTGTGGTGTTTAAAGTTCGATCCTTTGCACTTGGTGACGCCTCCTTTACTGCCATTGCGGAAGCGTAGCCACGTATAGCGATGCGAGGAGCACTATAACCTGACACAACGACTGCATCAAGACTTGCTTCTGCCTCTGCGAGCATCTTTGCATCACTTTTATCCAGCATGTATTCTTCTTCCTCACCATCATCTACGTCAGGTGTATTTGGAGTCTTCGTGGAGTCTGGTGTCACAAACTTGCTCGATGGCTGATCGCGCTCCGTAAGTTTAGCCCATGGCACTATGGGGAACATCCCCTCAGGAGAGAAATGCAGGTAAGGGCGATACCGATCTGAGGAGAGGCTATCGACACTCAACTCATCTAGTGTGAGAGGATCAAAGCCGAGAGGCAGGCGACCAAACTGGTCAAGTGCCGCATCATACATCCACACAGCGATGGAGGCATCATTTACTCTCTTGCCTTTGTGTGTGAGCGTGAAGCTCCACTGCTCGTCACTACCAGCTAGGATACGATCTCGGAAAGTGTCCCACTTGAGGGTCAGCTCACGCTCAGGCTCCGCTCGATCAATCGACACACTTTGCTCGATAAGCGCACCATGGTTCATCGTATAGAGACGCACATGGATGGTGCTTGGAGTGAAGCCATCCTTAGGAAGAGGTAGCGTAAGGCTGTTAATCACTTCCGACTTAGAGCGTAGAATGCCCTCTGATATACTCCCTCCATCATAATATACCTCATAGAAGATATAGCCATCTTGCAGCGCACTCATCCAATAGATGCGAGGAGGCTGTGATGGGCTATATTTATCTGTGGCAGCCTGAGCAATGAGGGGATACATGAAGCCTGGTATGGTCTTATCCTTCGCTCCATCGTAGAGGTAGAAGGTGCGCTTCCCTTCAAACTTCACTCCCTTGCCGTAGTCAGAGCTAAAATGAAGTTCGTACCGTCCTGCAGGCAGTGGTGCTAAGGTTGGGCGAAGCTCTATGATACTATCGGGCTGCGCATTACCTCTATATAGGACACGACCCTCTTGCTGAATTGTATAGGAGATCTGGCGAATTTCATTCTCATCCTCTTGTCCATAGACACCAAATGCGATGGATACATCACCACGCTCCTTATTGATTAGCCCAGGTACATCTACGTAGATTGACCCTACGCCCGACCCTACAGGCAGGAAGACCGTCTCTGAGTGGGACTCCCCCGTAGCATCTGTAGTTGTTATACGGAGTGTATACTGATACCAAGAGAAATAGCAGGGATACTTCTCCTCTTCCTTCATTGGCTCTATCTCTTGGAGCATAGCAGGAATAATGAACTGCCCCTTCTCATCTGTCGTCAGAGTGCTATCTGCTAATGTTTTGTTGATATTATCCCTACCTCTATAACTATACCAAGGGTGCCATACATAGCGGTTAGCCGAAAGGGTGTACTTGACCTTTACCCCAGCTATACCAGTACCACTGAGCGTACGCACCAGTCCTGGCACACGTACCGTCTCACCCACCTTGTAGGGTGGCTTGGGTGGTGTCATGACCAGCTCGGTAGAGCGGCGTTTGTACTCAGAGACCTCGAAGCTCTTCGTCTCCGTATCGGCAGTGTATAACCCATTCTTTGCTGGTGCAGCAAAGTAAGCCCTGACTGAATATCGCCCTGTGATACGATCCGTAGGAAGGGTGAACTCTACGGCAAAACTGCCCCTACGGTTTGGGATCACCTCCGTACGTGTCACCTCCTTATCATTAGCATCATAGAGCTCGACACGTACGGCACGCCCTGTACTCACCCGTGCCGTCTCAACAAGGCGACCTACCTCGGCCGTCCATCCATAGACATGTACTTTTTGCCCGGGGCGGTATGCAGGTCGGTCAGGCATGATCCAGATCATCTCCGCCCGAGCCTTAGGCTCAAAGGTGAAGGACTCATCGCTATCCCTCCCATAATAATCCCCCTCATCAATCCATAGCGGGTCTGAGCCATCGGCTAGAGCGTAGACCTCTACATCCTCATCTGGTGTCATGCGACCAAATGCATCGGTCTTGACTCGGTTTCTGAACTTATAGTCAGGTACCTCCTCCCCATCTCCACCCTCATCATTATCCTCATATCCATTAATCATGACACCCGAGAGTGGCCGCCCTGTCATGGCCTCCAGCCATTGCAACTGTGAGCCCTTGATCTGGTCAATCTGCTCAACCACGACATGCTTCGTGAAGATGAAGCTATCCTCAGAGCTCTCCCGACAACCCGAAGAACGGGGGTCACGCATGGGTACTACCTGCACGTGGTATTCACCTACACGGGGGAGCTTGAAGGATAGCTCCTCGTGCTGAGCATAGCCTAAGCTATCGAGTGAGAAATCAATAATCCTTGTCTCCAGAGGCTGTGCATCCTTAGTGGGTTCCCATTCTAGTTGGTTCGGCATTTGGATCTTCGGAGCAACGAAAAGTCTGACCTCGGCACGTCGCACGAGGTACACCCCTCCGAGCCCTATCGTGACGCTGTCTCTGCCCGTCACCCTTCTCGGCACCTCTAGAGAATAGTCACTTTGCAAAGCATTATGATGAGATTTAGCCAGCTCCTTCAGCATTTTCTTGGGGAGCTGTACACCCTTCTTTAGAAAATACTCGATAAAGGAAGCATAGGCTATCCCCTTACGAGGATAGAGGGACTGTAGGATCTCTACATAATTACCAATCTCAGGCGCTGCAATATACTTATTTGCAAAGGCATAGAGGAGTTCCTCAGTACGTTGCTTTGATAGTTTATTCCGTTTAAGCCTAAGGTCCTGCAGGAGGAGCTGATAATCTACTTGGCTACGGAAATACACACTGCTTGCCTTCTCCGCCACAGGTCGTATCCAGCTCATCAAGTCTGTATAGAGCGTATTGTACGCAACCTCACTATAACGATCTGGTTCAAAGCGAGCCGTAGCTCCAATGAGGGCTGTACCGAATGTACGCACCCCAATGACCGGATTTACGCTTGGGAAAACTAGCTCATAGTCGCCCAGAGGCTCAGCTAGTAGCGAGGCTGAGCCCCTTAGCTCCGTCATCAGACCTTGGTAATACTTGAAGTATTGCCTGGTTGACCAATACGTTGGATCAAATGCTGTACTATCCTTTAGCCGTCTGATGTCCTCGTTATAGAAATAGCGAGGACGTACCGACTCATGTCGTGTTAGGCTGTAGAGATTTAGAGCCACCTTATCGAGTGGTGTGAGCCAAGGAAGTGAACGAAGCTGATGTAGATCTTTGAAGAAGGTTGTCTTCTGTTTCCTATCTATTCGATGGGTATTCGTATCTACCACCTCAAGACCCTTGAGTATGAAATGTAGCTGACGCTTCTCTCGCCCAAAGGCTACAAGCTCTTCACCGGCTTTAATCGCACTTTTGGGGAGGCCCTTATCCGTGGCACGCTCTATTTCTTTTAGGAGAGCCTCTCCACTTTGGGCTTTTCTCTGAGCATACACGTTGGGCGCAAGGCTAAGGGCAAGGCATCCGAGTAGCACGATGCCCAAGACTCTTTGGATAAGGTCTTTCAATTGACACATTGGATTATCTCTTTAGTACAGGTAGCTGTTATCTACGGAGCAGGTCTCAGAGGATTGTCTTTTTACATTCTTTACCTGCTTCCTCCCAAAGGTATAAATTTTCTTGCTTAGCCCTCTGCACACTCGTATGCATTCCCACGAAGGCAAATAATCTGAGCAAAACCATTGCGTGAGCATGAAAATCTATAAGGGGTAAAAAGGGCGATCCCGAGGAGGACACAACACACTTACTATCAACCTAATACAAGAGCACAAAAATCGACCTAAGCGAGTTACCATAACTCGTTGCAACGAGTTATGGTAACTCATCAGAAAAAGTTATGGTAACTCGTCGAGACGAGTTACCATAAGTCGTTATCACGAGTTATTATAACTCATTAGCGGGACTTCCCCACAAGGACATAACACACTAAGTATAAACACGTTACAAAACACACCAAAAGAGGGTGACTCCATATTAAGATATAGGCTTATGGTATGTGCTGGTTGACGCCACCCCTCAACACAGAGAAGCGACATAGATATATGATGGGGGAAGCAAAGGGAACGTGCCCCCTCGCCGAAGAGAACTTACAGAAATGGGCATTAGCCCCTTCCACTCATATAGCAGGACGTGTGACACAAAAGTATTAGTCACTAAATTGTTGTACATTTACCCTAAATATTAAGAGGTACTCTCCCCTCCCCTCGCACGCAATTGGTGGGGAACACAACTAACTAAACAATACTTCAGTATGAGCCAGATAAAAGAATTCATCAAACAGAATGAAGGACGTTTCCTAGAGGATCTATTTGCCCTCATCCGTATCCCATCCGTGAGTGCCCAGAGTGAGCACAAGCCCGACATGCAGCGCTGTGCGGAGCACTGGCGTGAGCATCTGCTGAGCCTAGGGGTGCAGACCGTCGAGATCTATCAGACGGCGGGTAACCCCATCGTCTTCGGGCACTACGAGAAGGATCCTTCCCTACCCACCATCCTCGTCTATGCCCACTACGATGTGATGCCCCCCGAGCCTCTTGAGCTGTGGAAGAGCGAACCCTTCGAGCCCGAGGTACGTGATGGCCATATCTGGGCACGTGGCGCCGATGACGACAAGGGACAGTCCATGATCCAGGTCAAGGGCTTCGAGACGGCGATGGCACTAGGGCTGGTACACTGCAACGTGAAGTTCCTCTTCGAGGGCGAGGAGGAGATCGGCTCGACACATCTGGAGCAGTTCTGCCGTGAGCACCTAGAGATGCTACGTGCAGACAATATCATCGTCTCTGACACGAGCATGGTCAGTGCCGAGACCCCTTCGCTCACGACGGGTCTACGTGGCTTGGCCTACTGGGAGATCGAGGTCACGGGTGCTAACCACGACCTACACTCAGGGCACTTCGGTGGTGCGGTGGCGAACCCCATCAACGAGCTCTGTAAGCTCATCGCACAGGTACAGGACAAGGACGGGCGCATCACCATCCCACACTTCTACGACGACGTCGTGCCCCTCTCGGATGAAGAGCGTGCGATGATCGCCAAGATCCCATTCAGCGAAGAGGAGTACAAGAAGTTCCTCGACGTAGATGACCTCTTCGGCGAAGTGGGCTACCACACCCTCGAGCGTAATAGCTGCCGTCCTAGCTTCGATGTCTGTGGAATCTGGGGTGGTTACCAAGGCGAGGGAGCAAAGACCGTCCTGCCCTCCAAGGCCTACGCTAAGGTCTCCTGCCGTCTTGTCGCCAATCAAGACCACCACACCGTCAGCGAAGCCTTCGTCAAGTATATCGAGCAGATCGCACCCAAGTACGTGCGTGTGAAGGTCACCCCCATGCACGGAGGTGAGGCCTACCTCTGCCCCATCGATCTACCTGCCTACCAAGCAGCCGAGGAGGCTATTGGTGTAGCCTTCGGTAAGCGTCCTCTAGCGGTACGCCGAGGGGGGAGTATTCCCATCATCGCAGCCTTCGAGCGGGTGTTTGGCATCAAGACGATCCTCATGGGCTTCGGTCTGGAGAGCAACGCTATCCATTCGCCCAATGAGAATATGCCCCTAGATATCTTCTACAAGGGCATCGAGTCCGTCGCCGAGTTCTACAAGATCTACCCCAAGAGATAAATCCTCCTGCATGTCCATACTGATCAAGAATGTCCTCCACGAGGACACCATCACTGACGTCCTCATCGAGGGCAACCGCATAGCTCGCATTGCCCCTAACCTCCCCACCCCAGAGGGTGCGGAGGTGATCGATGGGACGGACAAGGCTGTCATCCCAGGCTTCATCAACACCCATACGCATGCAGCGATGACCCTCTTCAGGGGTTACGGCGATGACCTGCCCCTGATGGAGTGGCTCGAGGACTATATCTGGCCCGTGGAGGCCAAGATGACAGCCCACGATGTCTATGTGGGGGCTCGGCTGGCTTGTCTGGAGATGCTCCGCTCGGGGACTACATGCTTCCTCGATATGTACATGCATCCACTGGAGACGGCTCGGGCTGTGGAGGAGCTGGGGCTACGTGCCCACCTCTCCTATACGCTCTTCGACCAAGGAGGGGCAGAGCGTGCCGCGCTGGACCGTAAGCGTAGCTACGAGTACTACGAGGCCTTCAAGGCCTTTAGTGACCGCATCACCTTCACCCTCGGGCCACATGCTATCTATACGGTCAGTGGTGAGCAACTGCAGTTCTGCCACAAGTTCGCCGTCGAGCATAATGTCAAGATCAACCTCCACCTAGCAGAGACCAAGGGCGAGGTGGACGAGTGTGTCCGCCAGCATGGCTTGACACCCGTGCGCTACCTCGAGAAGCTCGGCATCCTCAGCGAGCACCTAATCGTCGCCCATGTCGTGTGGGTGGATGATGAGGAGATGGACCTCCTAGCGAAGCATCGGGTGAGTGTCGTGCATAACCCAGCCTCGAATATGAAGCTGTGTAGTGGCTATACCTTCAAGTACGAGGAGATGAAGAAGCGGGGCATACGACTCGGTATCGGTACGGATGGTTGCTCCTCTTCTAACAACCTCGATATGGTCATAGCGATGAAGCTAGCTTCGCTCCTGGGTAAGGCTTGGCGATTTAGTCCCACAGCGACCAAGGCTGCGGACATCTATCACTCCGCTACGATCGGCGGGGCAGAGATCCTAGAGATCCCCGCAGGACGTATCGCCGAGGGTATGCTCGCTGACTTATCTCTTGTAGACCTCAACGTGCCCGAGCTGGTGCCTCTGAATAGTCTGACCTCCAACCTCGTCTACGCTACCTCTGGAAGTAGCTGTATCGACACCGTCATCATCGACGGCGTCATACGTATGCGAGACCGCTACGTCCCCGGCCAGGAAGAGATCATCGCCGAGGCTAGGGAAGTCGCCCGACGGCTATTCTAAAATACTCAAAGAGGAGAATGGAAGCCTAAGCAGAGTATTTAGCTAGAGCCTTTACGGCGACTTAGGCTTTTATAATGATATAGGTGAATACTTATAATAGTTAGTCATGAAGCAAAAGATATACTTGATGATATTCTCATTCGCTACAATGGCGATTATAGATCTCCTGGCTGGTAGCTTCGAACACTTTATCATGAGGAGCTTGCTACTTTCAAGCTTCATGATCTTTGGAACCTACATAAACAAAGGAGGTCGATATATCCAAATGTAGTGGGTTAGACTACAGGTGGGAATATGCACCCCTCTAGTTACTTCACGTAAGCTCCTTCCATCCCTAGCCGTTGATTACAGTTATACTTACAATGCCTTTCAGGCAGTAGACATTAGCAACTATCAATAAGATTACTCAGTATGCTCGAACAACATTATCACGAGGCGGCTAACTACCTTGCCTCACGCCTTCCTAAGGATATTCGTACCGCTATCATCCTTGGTAGTGGTCTCGGTAAGCTCGGGGATATGCTCCAGAACCCTACCGTCATCCCCTACACCCAGATCCCACACTTCCCACACTCCACCGCTATCGGTCATAAGGGAAACCTTATCGCTGGTACGCTCTCAGGTGTACCCGTGCTCTGCATGCAGGGACGCTTCCACTACTACGAGGGCTACCCTATGGAGCAGGTGACCTTCCCCGTGCGGGTGATGAAGCTACTTGGGATCGAGAACCTCCTAGTGTCCAATGCCGCTGGAGGAATCAACCAGACCTTCCGAGTAGGAGATCTGATGATCATCCGTGACCACATCAACAACCTCCCCAACCCACTCATCGGGCCTAATATGGAGATGTTCGGTCCCCGCTTCCCTGACATGACCCGTCCTTACGATAGGGACTTCATCACGAAGGCTAAGGCCATCGCTCAGGAGCTAGGTATCCACGTACATGAAGGGGTGTATGTCGGCCTTACGGGTCCTTCGTACGAAACCCCAGCGGAGTACAATTACTGGGCACGCTCAGGCGGTGATGCCATCGGTATGAGTACCGTCCCCGAGGTAATCGTAGCTCGTCACGCTGGTATTCGTGTCTTCGGTATGTCGGTAATCACGAATGAAGGTTGGCACTTTGACGACGACTTCGTCAATGATGGCGATGACGTAATCCGTGCTGCCAATGCAGCCTCCGATCGTATGGGACGTATCTTCAGCGAGCTCCTGCGCCAGATCTAGCACATCCACCTTCACACAATCCACCATTATACTAGACAGCCTCGGTAACCCAGTGATTACCGAGGCTGTTCTGCTTTTCTAGCAAGCCCAACCACGGCCCTCTCCTTGAGAGAGGAAAGCCTCCTTAGTTTCCCTAACCAAAGAAAGCTTAGAGCACAAACGCAAACAACACATAATCAACGCCTTAAACCTCCACGAAACAGAGCTCTAAACGAGTTACCATAACTGGTCACAGCGAGTTGTGGTAACTCGCTGTGACGACTTACCATAACTTTTTGCAACGAGTTACCATAACTCTTTACGGCGAGTTATGGCAACTCGTCAGCACCCTCTGCAAATGCCCTAGATAGGCAGGTTTGATCACTCTATTATCTCCTACTCCACTCTGCATAGTTCTCCAGCATGCGCTCACGAGGTAGCTTTACCCCAAAGAGCCAGTACTTATCTTGCCGAGGAAGCATATAATTTCACCAAGAAGCGGGTACATAATTATCACTATCTTTGTAGCTTAGATAATTCCAATCACTCATCACCGAAACAGTAGAATAAAGATAAAATGATCATAACTAAGCGTGCCAACGACCCTATTTGGACAAACATCTACGCTTATGCACAGCTCCCCGAGGAGCTTAGGCGACTCGAAGAGCTCACCCACAACCTCTGGTGGGTATGGAACCCTAGGGCTCAGAGCCTCTTTCGGCGGTTATCCCCTGAGCTCTGGGAGGCGACCGAAGGAAATCCAGTAACGGTTGCTCGTCAGCTCTCCGCCGAAGACATCAGCAAGATCTGTCAAGACAAGGAGCTGATGAGGGAGTTGGATGAGGTCTATGCGACCTTCAAAGCCTATATGGCTGAGCCTCAGGACAGCGTCCGCCCTTCGGTGGCCTACTTCAGCATGGAGTATGGTCTAACCAATGTGCTGAAGATCTACTCTGGAGGGCTTGGGGTCCTCGCAGGAGATTACCTCAAGGAAGCCAGTGACAGCAACGTACGGATGACCGCTGTGGGCTTCCTCTACCGCTACGGATATTTCACACAGACACTATCGCCAGAGGGGCAGCAGCAGGCCAGCTACGAGGCACAGGACTTCGCCCAGCTCCCCTTAGAGCAAATCTTTGAGGCTGACGGACAGACACCACTCGTCCTCGAAGTCCCTTACTCTACACACACGGTCTACTGCCATGTGTGGCGAGTGAACGTTGGGCGCATCAGCCTCTACCTGCTCGATACGGACATCGCACAAAACAGTGAATGGGACCGCCCCATCACACACCAGCTCTATGGTGGTGACTGGGAGAACCGACTGAAGCAAGAGTATCTACTCGGTATCGGTGGTGTGCTTCTGCTAAAGAAGCTAGGTATCACCAAGGATGTCTATCACATGAACGAAGGGCATGCAGCTTTCATGAATGCCCAGCGTCTCGTGGACTATGTCGAGGGCGAGGGTCTTCCCTTTGACGAAGCCCTTGAGCTCGTACGTGCCTCTTCGCTTTATACCGTTCATACACCTGTCCCTGCTGGACATGACTACTTCGCCGAAGACCTTCTGGGTAAATATCTGGGGCATCTACCCGCTCGCCTCGGGATCTCGTGGCACGAGTTTGTAGATTTAGGTAGGGAGCATCCTGGGAGCGATGAGAAGTTCTCAATGAGCGTCTTCGCCCTCAATACGTGTCAGGAGGCTAACGGAGTGAGCTTGCTACACGGCCGTGTATCTCAGGAGATGTTTGCCCCGGTATGGAAGGGCTTCTTCCCCGAGGAGCTTCATGTCGGCTATGTGACCAACGGTGTACACCTCCCCACATGGGCCTCAGCTGAGTGGCAGGAGCTATATACGAAGGTTTTTGGGGAGGACTACCTCCATCATCAGACAAGCGAAGAGACATGGGCTAAGGTACAGCAGATCCCGAGTGACGTACTCTGGGAGACGCATCAGACGATTAAGCTTCGCCTCATCGAGCATATACGTTCCTTCTACGGTGAGCGGTGGATCCGCAACAGCGGTGACCCCGAGACAACAGTCTCTGTACTCGAGGGAATTAATCCCAATGCACTGCTCATCGGATTCGGTCGCCGTTTCGCTACCTACAAGCGCGCGCACCTACTCTTCACTGACCTAGAGCGACTAGAGCGCATTGTCAATAATCCAAAGTATCCAGTGCAATTCCTCTTCACAGGGAAGGCACACCCTGCCGATGGTGGTGGACAAGGCTTGATTAAGTACATCCTAGAGATTAGCCGTCGCCCAGAGTTCCTCGGTAAAATCATCTTCCTTGAGAACTACGACATGCGCCTAGCAAGCAAGCTCATAGCAGGCGTAGACATCTGGATGAATACGCCGACACGCCCTCTAGAGGCCTCGGGCACCTCTGGCGAGAAGGCTGAGATGAATGGTGTACTGAACCTCTCCGTACTAGACGGCTGGTGGTACGAAGGCTATCGCAAGGGAGCTGGTTGGGCACTCACCGACAAACGTACCTTCGCAGACCAGGGGCTTCAGGACAAGCTTGACGCAACGACTATCTATGACCTACTAGAGAAGGAAATCCTCCCCTTATACTTCAATCGCGATGGACGTCCCTACTCCGAGGCTTGGGTACAGACGATGAAGAACTCGATGAACTTCATCGCTCCGCACTATACCATGCGTCGTATGATGGACGATTACTTCAATCGCTTCTACACGAAGCTTGCCCAACGCTCTGCACGCCTACATGCAGAGGGGAACGCTATCGCTAAGCAGCTTGTCGCATGGAAGCAAAGTGTCACCTCACACTGGGATGAGCTACAAGTCATCTCCGTAGAGGACATGGGGAGCTCCATACAGAGTAACAGCGAGCGACACACAGGTGCTAACGAAACTATCCGCCTCGTCCTCGATAAGCATGCACTCACCTGTGACCTAGATGTAGAGCTCGTGGACGCTCGTGAAGATGAGCACGGCAAGCTATGCCTCGTAGCCAAGACACCGCTCAAGCTCGTGAGCCAAGATGGCACAAGAGCTGTCTACGAGATTAGCTTCGTGCAGTCTCGTCCTGGCCACTACAAGCGTGCGCTTCGTATCCTACCTTCACACCCCGAGCTACCCCATCGTATGGACTTCGCTCTTGTGCGCTGGGTAGCACTCCAATAGGGAGCATTCTGTGCCCTCCAATATGGATAGTAAACTCACACTTACCCACGCTCAGACCCTCGTCGATGAGTGGATACAAACCTATGGTGTACGCTACTTCTCGCCTCTAACGAATATGGCCATCCTAACGGAAGAGGTAGGAGAAGTGGCGCGCCTCATGGCACGTCAATACGGGGATCAGAGCTTCAAGCACAGCGACGAAGCACACAACCTCGCTGACGAACTAGCAGACGTGCTCTGGGTATTGCTCTGTATTGCTAACCAGACAGGTGTGTCGCTCCAGGAAGCATTCCTCCGTAACCTCGAGAAGAAAACCCTACGTGACAAAGATCGGCACCATGCAAACCCCAAGCTCCACGCCTCCAACGAAGAAGTTTAATCACGTTTACTCAATACACGAACCATGGTAGAAAACAATCCCAACAAGTACAACGAGGCATTCTCCGCCTTTGCCCCTGCACTCAGCATTGAGGAGCTGGATAAGCGGATTGAGGACATCCTCGCAAAGAGCTTCGAAAAGAACAATACCAGAGAGGTCAAGAAATTCCTACACTCCACAATCGACCTAACCACGCTCTCTGGCGCGGACACCGAGGAGAAGGTCGCTCAGCTCGTTGCCAGCGTCAATGACTTCGAGGGCACAGAGGACGTCCCCTCGGTCGCTGCAATCTGCGTGTACCCCAACTTCGTCAAGACCGTACGCAGTGTGCTCACAGCCGAGGGTGTACAGGTCGCATGTGTGAGCGGGTGCTTCCCTGCCTCGCAGAGCTTCATTGAGGTCAAGATCGCAGAGACTGCCCTCGCTATCGCCGATGGAGCAGACGAAATCGATATCGTGCTTAACCTAGGAGCATTCCTCTCTGGTGACTACGAAGAAGCAGCCACCGAGATCCAGGAGCAACGCTCCACCGCACGTGCAGCGCATCTAAAGGTCATCCTTGAGACAGGGGCGCTGAAAGACCCCGAACTCATCCGCAAGGCCTCCATCCTCTCCCTCTTCTCAGGAGCAGACTTCCTAAAGACCTCTACGGGCAAGGAATATCCAGGAGCTGACCTACGTGCAGCCTATATCCTTTGCTCGGTACTCAAAGAATACTTCGACAAGTACGGGGAGAAGCGAGGGGTAAAGTTCAGCGGCGGTATCCGCTCAGCCGAAGAAGCAGTGAAGTACTACTGCATCGTCGAGGCTCTGCTCGGCAAAGAATGGCTGGATAATAAGCTCTTCCGCATCGGAGCCTCAAGCCTCGTCGGTAGCCTACAGAAGGAGATCCTCGGCTAGCTATCACTTCCTTCTTTTTATCTCACCCCGTGCTCCTCTAGAGCATGGGGTATTTTTTTCTCCTATTACAACGTAAGTTCAGCATATCGGGCATAGTCTCTCGACAGCACGAAGGACGTGGCCTGCTGGCTAAGCTCATCGCCATAGTCCGTAAACTAAGTATATCCCTCCGACGGCTTCTTCACCCAAGCCTTTCTCATACTTCTCTCTTTGATGGATCATCACCCTTCACAAACGCCCTAGATACGGAGCCTTTGACAAGGGGATAACGACTTACCATAAGTCGTTCAAACGAGTTACCATAACTCTCTTCGACGACTTACCATAACTTTTCATCACGAGTTACCATAACTCTTTGCAATGACTTATGGTAACTCGTCACTAGCTATTTTTACCCCTTCCTAATCCACTCAATATGAATTCGGTATCCATTCTCTCTGTAAGGGAAGACGAGCACCTCCAAACACCCATTAGATAGAAGGGCGTAAAGAGCCAGCAATAAACAAATCCCCCGACCAAGACGAGCTTGATCGGGGGATTTGTTTGACTTATTTGCGTAACTCAAGTAGAGCAGACAAGCAAGTGGGGCTGCAAGGTAGAGGCTCACATAGAGCTTATCCTATTTACTTACTTGATAGCCTTACAAGGAGTACTTGAGACGGAATCAATCGAGATGAATCTCGCTCTCTATCCGTTTACCTCAGCAAAGAACTCATCGTTTGTGGCTGTACGCTGCATGAGGTTGCGGACATTCTCCATCGCCTCAATAGGGTTCATTTCTGAGAGCACCTTGCGCACGGACCACATGCGCTGTTGCGTGGAGAGATCCTGTAACAGGTCATCACGGCGTGTGCTGCTGGCCACAAGATCCACCGCTGGGAAAATACGCTTATTCGCTAGGCGACGATCGAGCTGTAGCTCCATATTACCCGTTCCCTTAAATTCCTCGAAGATGACGTCGTCCATCTTAGAGCCGGTCTCCTGGAGTGCGGTAGCCAAGATTGTGAGGCTACCACCACCACGGATGTTACGTGCCGCACCGAAGAAACGCTTAGGCTTCTGCAGGGCATTAGCATCCACACCACCAGAGAGTACCTTCCCTGAGGCTGGCTGAACTGTATTGTACGCACGTGCTAGACGAGTGATTGAGTCAAGCAGGATGACTACGTCTTGGCCACTCTCGACCATACGCTTGGCCTTGTTGAGCACAATCTCAGCGATACGGACGTGACGATCTGCTGGCTCATCGAAGGTCGAAGCAATGACTTCAGCATTTACGCTGGATGCCATGTCGGTCACTTCCTCTGGACGCTCATCAATGAGCAGGATGATCATATACACCTCGGGGTGATTAGCTGCGATTGCATTAGCAATATTCTTCAGCAGGACAGTTTTACCTGTCTTAGGCTGTGCGACGATGAGACCACGTTGTCCCTTACCGATAGGCGCAAAGAGATCAACAATACGCATAGCAATCTTGTCTTGCACCGCGGGGTTACGTGGAGACTCGAGCTGGAACTTCTCATCGGGGAAGATCGGCGTGAGGTGGTCAAAGGGAACACGATCACGCATCTCCGATGGCGTACGACCATTGACTCGGATAATCCTCTCGAATGGGAAATACTTATCCCCATCCTGTGGTGGACGGATGAAGCCCTCAATCAAATCTCCTGGGCGTAGGCTCCATTGTTTGATTTGGGCTACCGATAGATAGACATCATCGGGTGAAGGAAGATAGTTGTAATCTGCTGAGCGAAGGAAGCCATAGCCATCAGGCAGGATCTCTAGCACACCCGTACACTCGAGGATACCACCGAAGTCAAACTCATCCTGAGTGCTCTTGGCCACAGGACGAGCAGCACCTTGCTGCGCCTTACCCTCTGTACGAGGCTTTGTTGTAGGCGGGTTAAAGGCAGGAAGCACCTGATCCAACACGGACTTACTGTCCTTATGACGGAAGACCATACGTCCCATACCTTCTGCTCCCTCACCACGAGTATCCGAAGCTCCATCAGGCTCGGCATGAGACCCAGCCTCTTTGCTAGACTCTGTAGGAGCACCGACAGGTACCACACGAGGTAGTCGCGTAGTAGATTGCTGGGCTGGGTCTATAGCCTGTGCCGTCCCTTGTGTTTGGGGCTTTGGCTGGGCTACACCCTGCTTGGGCTGAACGCTACCGCCCTCCTTGGACGTAGCATCCTCTTGTCCTTCGCTTGCCTTGGCAACCGCTTGGAGAGCCTGCTGGCGAGCCAATACCTCTGCCTTGCTGGGACGGCCACGCTTGCGCTTAGGCTGATCAAGTGTAGGCTCGTCCGATGTAGCCTCCTGAGATGCTGTTGTAGGGGAAATGGAACCGTCTGGTGTGGGTTGTGGTGTTTCTTGGTTGGTGGTAGACTTGGACTGTGAAGCCTTGCGTGGTCGCCCAGGGCGACGCTTATCAGACTGTGTACCAGCCAAGGCAAGTGCCTGCTGATCGAGGATAGCATAGACGAGGTCTTGCTTGGCTTGATAGCTCTCGGAGGCGAGGTCAATCTCGCTAGCGACCTTGCGCAGCTCCTCGAGGCTCATGTTTGATAACTCTGTGATGTTGTACCGTTGCATAATTATTTGAAACTCGATCCTCCTCATGTGGGCTAAATGACCTCACTATACTTGATCAGTGTAGAGAAGCGAGCTAGAGTCCTTGAGCGGAATAAGGGGAAGGCTTGCGGGTAGCTCCCGCACATCTATCGCTCGAAGATCCTAGCTGGGATGCTAGCTCCGAGGAGGGGAAATAAATACTCCTGTTTTCTAAGCAATTCGTCGAATATCGTGTAGGGGGAAAAGAAGAGAAGCAATTGCTCCATGGGTGGACTCTCTGTGGAGCCTAGAGGTGCTCAGCTGTGGTGATTGGGCTGGGATTCGAACCCAGGACCGATAGCTTAGAAGGCTATTGCTCTATCCAACTGAGCTACCCAACCATTCACTCTAGACTTGTCTGTCTGCTGTACAATCCTCCATGATATCACGAATGTCATCGCCCAGAATTGCACGGCAAAGATAGCGTAAATATTTATACCCTCCATTTATTCGCATGCCACTGGAGCTCTATACACTCCCTCTACAAGTGCAATCTAAGGATAAGGACAGCTATCTGGGCATCGCTCTACCCTCGGTTGATCAATCCCAAAGCTACCTAGTCACAGCAACAAAAGGAAGGACAAGAATTTGAACTAGAAGCAAAAACATATAACTACCCAGCTGAATTAAATCCCACTGTAACACTCTCTTTTGTTGGCATTTACAAGGGCGATTAACGAGTTACCACAACTCGTCTCGAAGACTTACCATAACTCTCTGCAACGACTTACCATAACTCGTTCGAACGAGTTACCATAACTTGCTGAAGCGAGTTACCACAACTCGTAGCAGGCTCTTCAAACACATGACATAACAATCTATTTATAAACACATTACATCAACATCAATAAAATAATGAAAGACGGTGTTGCAGGGGAAAATACACATAGCACAAGTCTTCATCCCTTGACGAAGGAAGAGGCTTTCGATACTGGAACCCTAGAGCTGCACCTTTACCTAGCTACCTTTATACACCAACTTACCACATGCCACGTCCTTCCTTTGCCGTATCTTTGTCTACATCATAAACATAAGCGGAAATTTATCGGAGAAATAACTACATGAAGCTGAGTATCGACTTTCGCCCCATGCTCCTAGACCGTATCAAGGGCTACACCTCTCAGACATTGTCACGAGACCTGATGGCTGGGCTTATCGTGGGTATTGTGGCACTGCCCATGGCAATCGCATTCGCCATAGCTAGTGGCGTTTCCCCCGAGGTTGGGCTCATCACAGCTGTAATCGGGGGCTTCCTTGTTGCTGCCCTAGGGGGTAGCTCGGTACAGATAGGGGGCCCAACGGGAGCGTTCATCATCATTGTCCTAGGTATCATCGGAGAGTATGGGATGAGTGGTCTCCTTCTGGCTACACTCATGGCAGGTGTACTCCTTGTCCTCATGGGGGTGCTGGGACTGGGCTCACTGATTAAGTTCATCCCCTACCCCATTATCCTAGGCTTTACCGCTGGGATCGCTGTCACGATCTTCACGACACAGGTCAATGACCTCTTCGGGCTGGGGCTAACAGCCTTACCCAAGGAATTTATCCCGAAGTGGGGCGTACTCCTCTCTTCACTTGGTAAGACACATTGGCTAACGCTCGCCATCGGAGTGGGAAGCATTATCATCATACAGCTAACCCCTAAAGTCACCAAGGTAATCCCAGGCTCACTGGTAGCCATTATCCTTATGACACTCCTTGGCTATGGGCTGAAGACTTGGGGAGGCATCACCGAACTAACAACCATTGGTGATCGCTATCAAATATCTACCTCCCTACCCTCTTTCGTCACACCAGAGCTGAGCTGGGAGGCAATCCAGCGTTTGATTTCGCCAGCCTTCACCATCGCCCTACTAGGGGCTATTGAGTCCCTGCTCTCCGCTAGTGTAGCTGACGGTGTCATCGGGGAGCGACATCGCTCAAACACGGAGCTTATCGCACAGGGTGTAGCAAACATCATTGTTCCGTTCGTCGGTGGTATCCCCGTGACAGGTGCAATCGCTCGTACGATGACTAACATCAACAACGGCGGACGCACCCCCGTCGCTGGGATGGTACATGCCGTAGTGCTTCTCTTGATCTTCCTCTTCCTTATGCCCCTGACAGCCTACATCCCCATGGCGTGTCTAGCCGGCGTGCTTGTGGTCATCTCCTACAACATGAGTGGATGGAGGTCTGTACGTGCGGCACTGAAGGGGCCTCGTAGTGATGCAGCAGTCTTAGCTACGACCTTCCTCCTAACGGTACTCTTTGATCTAACCATAGCTATTGAGCTGGGTCTACTTCTCTCCATGCTTCTCTTCATGCGACGGATGGTGGAGTCCACCAAGATACTTGTCTCTCGTAAGGAGCTAGCCCTACACGCACATGGTGATGATGGGCATCACGGAGCACAGGAGGTCCTTAGCCTACCTGATGGCGTTGAGGTCTATGAGATTGACGGACCCTTCTTCTTTGGTATCGCCAATCGCTTTGAGGAAATAGTCTCCGCAACAGGAGACCGCCCGAAGGTACGCATCTTACGTATGCGCTTTGTCCCCTTCATGGACTCTACTGCTGTGCGAAATCTACATATACTGATTGAGACCTCACGCGCACAAGGGGTGCAGCTGGTCCTATCAGGCGTCAATCCACGAGTGAGGGAAACCCTCATAGCTACAGATATAGTCGATCTCATCGGGGAACACTATATTTGCTCCGATATTCACCTCGCCCTCGAGGCTGCAGTATCCTATATAACGAACAAGAAAGGATGAAGATAGGTAAGATCGAGACTGGAGCAGAGTCACTACTACTCGCCCCCATGGAGGACGTGACGGATGTGGCTTTTCGTCTCCTATGCAAGCGGTTTGGCGCAGATCTTGTCTATACCGAATTCCTAAGTGCAGATGCCCTCATACGTCAGGTAGCAGGTACGACACGTAAGCTGACCATTGACCCCGAAGAGCGTCCCGTAGCCATACAAATCTATGGCCGTGAAGTTGAGCCAATGGTGGAGGCAGCACGTATCGCAGAGGCTGCTGGGCCAGAGCTACTAGACCTGAACTTTGGCTGCCCCGTGAAGCGTGTCGCAGGCAAGGGTGCAGGTAGCGGGATGCTACGTTGCCCCGATCTGATGCTTCGTATTGTTTCTGAGGTCGTCAAAGCTGTAAAAATCCCAGTGACCGTAAAGACCCGCCTCGGCTGGGACAACGAGAGCAAGATCATCGTTGAGCTAGCAGAGGCTCTGCAGGACTGTGGTATCCAAGCCCTCACCATCCATGGCCGTACCCGAGCACAGATGTACACAGGCTCGGCTGACTGGAGCCTCATAGGAGCCGTAAAGAATAACCCCAGAATGCATATCCCAATCATAGGGAATGGGGACATCACCTCTGGGGAAGAGGCACGCAGAGCTTTCAATGATTATGGCGTGGACGCTGTGATGATAGGTCGTGCAACGATTGGGCAACCCTGGATCTTCGAGCAGATAAAGCATTACCTAAAGACTGGGGAGCAATTACCCCCACGTGAGAAGACCTTCTATGTAGATATCCTACACGAACTCGTAGACAACAATATCCGTAAACTTGACGAACGTCGTGGTATCCTCCACAGCCGACGACACATAGCAGCTAGCCCAATCTTCAAGGGCATTGACCACTTCCGTCCCGTGCGTATCGCCATGCTCCAGGCCTCGACTCGTGAGGCACTCTTCGCCGAGATCGCCCGAGCAGAAGCTATGCTCCTCGCCTCTGAAGCACAGGGGGCATAGCCCTCAATTCATACCCATTCCCTCTACTATCCACCAACGCAATATGAAGACAAATCTCTCTCCTATCCTTGCGCTCCTCGCCGTGCTAACGCTTGCATGTTGCCATCGGGGAGCACAAAATAGTTTCACCGCAGACGGTACGATCTCTGGCGCAGAGGGTCAAGTCCTTTACCTAGAGGCAACCAGTGCTGATGAGCCAGCAATCTTAGACTCTGTCACGCTCGGTAAGGATGGACGCTTCTCCTTCGAAGGTGAGGCACGCTCCTACCCACTCTTCTTCCGCCTTAGGCTCGGAGAGGAGTTTATACCCTTTGCCGCAGACTCTTTGACCCATCTGAGTGTGACAGCCGATGGGAAGCACCTCTTTGCCTCCTATCGCTTCACCAAGGCTGAGCCTTACAACGAAGCGATACGTGAGATTAGCCATCTTCGTTGGGCCACGGATCAAAAGATCGAAGCCTTCGCAGACACCTACCCTGAGCGTAGGATGACGATTCAGGAGGCACAGCAACATATTGATTCGCTCAGTACTGAGCTGAAAGAGGTGCTAACCTCTCGGTTCATCTACAAGGATCCCAAGAGCCCTGCTGCCTATTTCGCCCTCCTACAGACCTACAAGGGTGCAGATGCCTATTTTTCACTCACTGACCCTAGGGATGCTCGCACCTTCGCTGCCGTTGCTACCGCTTACGACACTTATTATCCCCAAGCTCCCTATACAGCACTGCTAAAGCAATATGCTCTGACCGCACTAGCCAACCAGCGGGCAAGTCAGCGTGCAGCCCACCCCGACTCTACCCTAGCATCGAAGCAGGTTATCGTAGACTACCCCGAGCTAAGCCTCAAGGATAAGTCTGGGAAGGTCGTTTCGCTCACAGAGACAGCCTCACGAGGCCCAGTCCTCTTGAGCTTCACCAGCTACTCCTCCGAGTGGTCACCAGCACTCGTGGCACAGCTCCGAGCATTCCACGAAGCGCATCCCGAGATCACAATCTACGAGGTCTCTCTCGATCGGGATAGCTATTTCTGGAAGAATGCTACCCGCACCCTCCCCTGGATCAACGTCAATGATCCCGAGGGTACGAGTATCACAACATACAATGTACAACAACTACCTTCCTTCTTCTCTATCCGAGGGAGCGAACTCAAAAGGCTCACCTCGCCTCAGGATATGATTAAGTAAGTTTACCCCTATGAGCAAGCACTCCGTCGCCCACTACCAGCGAATCAATGGTGGTCGCATCCTCCCTTCACGAAAGAAGCGTTCCTCCAAGCTCCGTCGGGGCATCCTCCGTTGTCTCTCCATTCTTTTCGTCCTCTGCCTACTTGCTCTCGTGGCAGTAGGAGCCTTCCTCTACCTCACTCCAGCGGGACGGGTAGACCGAGGGACAACCTACATACTCGTCTCTCCTGGGGCTAAGTACAAAGATGTCGAGCAACAACTGCAAAACAAGCTCTGGCTTCGCTTCCCCTCCGCCTTCCGTTACCTAGCTCAATGGAAGGGGCTTACCTCTGCACCCCTACGCTCTGGTCGCTATGCTATCCCCCGAGGAGCTACGATGCCCGAGGTCATCGAGATCCTCCAGACAGCGGAGCAAGTTCCCCTCACCATTACCCCCACAGCCCTAAGGACAGAGGACGAACTCATTACCTTCCTCACCTCTAGTCTTTGGCTTCGTGCTGATTCACTCCGTACTCTACTCCGTGACTCGAGCTTCATGGCACGCTATGGGGCGACCTCAGAGACCTTCCGAGCCGAGGTGTTACGCCAACCCTTCACCATCGCTTGGGATGCAACAGGGAAGACGCTCCTAGACAGCCTACATAGTGGCTACCTACGCTTCTGGAAGGGGGCTCGCACTGACCAGGCACAGCGACTAGGCCTGACACCTCTCCAGGTGACTACCCTAGCCTCCATCGTAGAGAGCGAGTCTGCCAAACCCGACGAATACCGCCGCATCGCAGGGCTGTACCTGAACAGACTGCGTAAGGACATGCGCCTGCAGTCTGACCCCACCGTGAAGTTTGCCCTCGGAGACTTCTCCCTGCGCCGTATCAAGGGGGAGCACCTCTCCGTCTCCTCGCCCTACAATACCTACCTTGTCACGGGGCTTCCTCCTGCCCCGATCGTCCTGCCTCGCACATCGACCATCGATAGTGTGCTTCGTGCCGAGGAGCATGACTATCTATATATGTGCGCGCGTGAGGACTTCTCTGGCTACCATAGCTTCGCAGCTGACTACGCCACACACCTCTCCAATGCTCGTCGCTACCAGCAGGAGCTTGACAAAAGAGGCGTAAACTAAACCAACAAGGAAAAATAAGAAATCGAAAGTGAGCTGTGCCGAAGGTACAGCTCACTCGGTTCTTCTCCCTACCTTCCGCTTCCCCCTCCTAGATAGACTAGTCGCTCTAGTATCCCTAGTTGCCTTCGTCCTATTTCCCTCCAACAGGCACTGAGGAAACCTCTCTAGAGGTATCCTCGTAACCTCCCCCGAGGTATCGGGGATACCTCCTCTGAGGTTCCCTCGACACCTCGTAAGCCCTTTTTATGCGCTATATTTGTAGATGGTAAAGATTACTCATGACTGATAACAAGACTTGGACCGAGCGCTCTCGCCTGCTATGGGGAGATGAGCGCATAGACGAACTCTCTAAAGCTCACGTCCTACTCGTAGGGCTAGGGGGCGTAGGGGGTATGACAGCTGAGCTCCTCGTACGAGGCGGCATTGGTAAGCTCACGATTGTAGACGCAGACACTATACAGCCGTCAAACATCAATCGTCAGCTCGTCGCCACCCACAGCCACATCGGTGAGCCAAAGGCACAGGTACTTGCTACGCGCCTCCTAGACATCAATCCTCAGCTCCAGCTCGAGGTCATCCAGGACTTCCTTAAAGATAAAAACATGGTGGAGCTCCTAGACCGCCACGCCTATGACTTCGTAGTCGATGCCATTGACTCCCTGAGTCCGAAGGTATACCTCATAGCCCTCTGCAAGCAACGAGGCCTAGCCATCGTCAGCTCTATGGGCGCAGGAGCGAAGAGCGATCCCTCTCAGATCCATCAGAGCGATCTCTCCAAGAGCTACAACTGCGCTCTGGCTCGATCCCTACGCAAACGCCTACGTAAGCTAGGCATTACCCGTGGTGTACCCGTTGTTTTCTCCTCCGAGCTTCCCGATGAAGAGGCAGTGATAGAGATACAGGGCGAGCAGTGTAAGCGATCCACTGCTGGCACTATCTCCTATATGCCCGCACTCTTTGGCTGTCAGCTAGCGGCTTACGTCCTTCGCCACCTCACTCTCCCCCCCAAGCAAGGGGCTTAACCTATGATTATACAAGCGACCAATATCCATAAGAGCTTCGGAAGCCTCGAGGTGCTCAAGGGCATCGACCTCACCGTAGAGGCCGGAGAGATTATCTCCATCGTCGGGGCAAGCGGTGCAGGGAAAACCACCCTCCTACAGATCCTCGGCACACTAGAGCAAGCAGATAAGGGAGCCACCCTCACCATCGCAGGTGAGGAGGTGACACGCCTCGGCACACGTGCCACGGCTGAGCTCCGTAACCGCAAGATTGGGTTCATCTTCCAGGCACATCAGTTACTGCCAGAGTTTACAGCCCTAGAGAACGTTATGCTCCCCGCCCTCATCCTCGGTACAAGCAGAGCAAAGGCTCGGGAGCGTGCCTCGGCTCTACTGGCACGCCTCGGGCTGAGCGAACGAGCAGAGCATAAGCCGTCAGAGCTATCAGGGGGTGAAAGCCAGCGGGTAGCTGTTGCTCGAGCCCTAGTGAATGAGCCAGCGGTAATCTTCGCAGACGAACCCTCTGGGAGCCTCGACACCACAAACAAAGAGAGCCTACATCAGCTCTTCTTTGACCTAAGGCAGGAGCTCGGGCAGACCTTCGTCATCGTCACACACGATCCCGTCTTCGCCTCACGAGCCGACCGAATGATTGTGCTGAAAGATGGACAGATTGAGCGCACGGAGGTTCACCTCCCAACTCAGGGTTAACCCATCCTCAACCATCATCTCCTTACCATGCGACAGACTGACCCATCTCTAGGACGAGCCGAACGGAAGGTGCTCATCCTGTTAGCACTAGTACTCACCTCCGCCCTTGCCCTCTATGCCTTGACCACTCGAGATCAACCCAAGGGAAAAGAGGAGGCAGCTACCTCCTCCATCATTGTACAAGCCCCACAGAGTGGCAGGGCTGGACATCGAGACACTCTCATCACCGACGAGCATTACATCGGCCCCGTGGACAAAGGGAGACAGGTAGAGAAGTTCCGTCGCTATGTCTCCCTAGACCTCAATACTGTGGACTCACTGACGCTCCTTCGTGTGCCGGGTATTGGCCCCTCGTTTGCTCACCGCATCCTCTCCCTAAGGCAACGACTCGGAGGCTACTACACAGTACTACAGCTTCAGGAGGTTTATGGGATGAATGAGGAGAAGTTCCTCGAGCTCAGACCTTGGTTCACAATCAAGACAATGCCCATAGTACATAGGCTCTCAGAGCTTCGGGCAGACTCCCTACCTTGGCACCCTTACCTACGTCGAGAGACCATGCGTACCCTTAGGCAAATGGTGCTAAGGCATGGGCATAAGCTCTCCTGGCGACTCCTTCGTAGCGAGGGAACCTTCACCCGAGATGATAGCATACGTCTTTCCCCCTATTTCACCGATACCCTCAGCCCCAGAGATACCCTCCCCTAAAACAAGGCTAATGGGACTTGGAAATCTAGAGGAACAAAGAAATGTGAGGCAACTAAAAAGCAAGATAGTGTAGCCCCAAAGAGCCAAGGAGCGGGAGACACTCTCCTCTACCTAGGCTCAGCTTCACAGCCAACCACGCCTCAATCTTCTCCCCTTGTAGTCTCCCTTTTTAGTCTAACCCTCATCACCATTTCCCGAGCCACTACTTCTCCTCTTGCTGCGTAGCCTAGAGCTCACATCCCTCTATCCTACCACCATCCTCTCTACACAGCTCGACACACCCTTCTCCTCCCACTCCGCCATTCTCTCCCCACAGTCTTCATAGACCCTTTACTATCCACGTTTCTTATTCCTCCACTTATGTCTTATCGTCGGCCCCTCACCTACACACAGATGGTTGTGATCGCAGTACTATGGTTGGCTCTGGTGATCTGGATACTGATTGGTTCAACAAGGCTTGATGGCCTTACCCTCCTTACCCTCCTAGCCTCTGGCGTACTCGTCTTCTACCCCATCATCAAGAGCTACCGCCAACGTAAGTAGCAAGGGGATAAAACGTAGCGAAGCCATGACCCATCAGGGTCATGGCTTCGCTCTTTTAGTCTTATGGTGACTCTTACTTCTGCTTAGAGCCCCTTAGGGTTAGGACCATAAGCGTTTTCTCCTGGCTGGCTATCCTGCACGAAGAAATAGAGCAGTACAAGTAGTCCAACGACAGGGACGAGGCATAGCAAGATGTAGTACCACTCCTTGCCAATATCGTGGAGACGACGTACGCCAGCTGCGAGGCTTGGTACAATAGTTACGACACCCACGAGGATAATACCTAGCGTGGAGATGAAGGGAACATCCAGCAGCCTGGCGATAAAGCCGAAGACGAAACCGATAATCCATCCAAAGATAAAATTGAAGAGATATAGACCCCAATACTCCTTACGTCGAGCACGGCCTTCGAAGTCCTTAAACTTGAGTGTGTAGCACTCCTTCCAATACTCGAACAGTCCTTTTTCTTGCATAGTTGTTTCTAATGTTAGGTTGATGATCTGTTATTTACTTACGTCCAAAGATATACATAATATTTTATACATATCTAAAAAGTATGTATCTAGGAGATAGAGCCCCCTCACAAAAGAACCCTAGATAACAGGGCGAATATATACCCAAAAGCACCTTCACGGAAATGTTAAAAACATACATATATTGTTGATTGTCTTACATTTAGTATCTTTGCAGTGCTTTTGGTTAGTTATCCGAAACAAAGCTCATCACTTCTCTAAAGCAAGAGAAGAGCTTAGTGAGTATAAATCCCACATATTTACATAGAACCGAATGATAAAAAAAAGACCCTATACTGAGGAGGATCGCCCTTGGTGCCAAGTATGGCGTCTACCCGTAGCGGAGGACGTATTAGTAAAGTTTAGTTCTAATATTCCTGATTGGTTAGATAGTGATGATGATAGTATCTTCGAGCCCTACGATCCGGACAACCATGGATCATTTAAAGAAAAGGGAGGAGGAGGACTTGGTTAGTATGACAACAATGAAAAAAATCCTACTCAGCTACGCTCAACTATTCATTGGGGCGTGTGCCATTATACTTTTACTGAATGCTTGTAATAAAGAGCAGGAGCCTGTTACCCCTCTGCCCAGCAAGCCCGTTACGCTATCTATCACCCTAAGCGAGGAGCCTACATCGGCACGTGTGGCTCTACGCAATAAAGAGAATCCAAACTACAACGAAGGGACAGATCCCGATAGCAAGAAATACCTTGGCATTTCCTTCCTCTGGGACGCTGGCGATACAGAGTTGGTACGCTTACTCTTCTCCCAAGAAGGCAAGACTTCTGCCGTTGTAGAGGCCACTATGAGAATCTATGCACATGATGCGACGAAGAAGGTTTACCGAGCTCAGCTAGCCAACATTACTCTTCCTAGTGGACTTGATCCCACGGACGCTACTCACCCCATATATGTATCAGGGGTCATAGGGGCAAAGAGCCTCACAGCTGACGGTGAAGCAGAGATCGGGGGAGTAGAGGTATATCCTCAGGACACCAAAGGCTTCTGTCCTCCCATGTTTTTCGATGCCTCTGAGCTCATCCTAAAGGATGGAGAGCTGCAAGCAACAGTGAGCTTCAAGCTGCTAGGCTCTATCATCGCTATGGATTTGCCTGGCACTGATAAAGACCGGGTCTATAAACAGATGAGCGTCAATAGCCGTAGCTTCCAGTGCAGTGGGACGCTCACCTTGCCTAAGAAGGAAGGGGATGTACATACTTGGCAAGGCACTTACACTCAGGAGCAGCTGAAATATGTAAATTATGAGTTTGCTGCCCCTGTCCATAACATATTTGTCCCAAAGACAGAGACACCGACCTCACCTATCAATCATAAGCTCGCCTATCTATGGGTACATCCTGAGGACATAAATACTCCCTCTCCTCTCTTTTTGTACTTTGAAGGTGACTATGGTACTGGCACAATGCAGTACTCCTTGAATATAGGCCTTGCTAAGGGTATCAAGTCTGGCAGAGCCTACTACTTAGACATCAGCAAGGGTTCGATTGTTTGGGATGGATCCTATGCTCCCTAGGGCATAGCCACATAAAACGCATTCATTAAATAACCGAGGTGGGGTCTTAGATTCACTCTAAGACCCCACCTCAGTTATTTCTAGTGGAGCTACCTATGTACAAGATGCATCGTACGCAAGCCTAGGGGGATGCTATCAGCCTAAGCCAATGTATCACAAGAGAGGTATGCCAGTTAGCGGTCGAAGAGGAGGGAAAGACGGCAGGAAAAGGGCAGTGAGCATGCATGTGAAAGGATAGAGAAAAGCTGGCGCGTGGAATGAATGACATTCGAGGTATCCTTGGTTAAGGGCTTGATCGTCACTGCCCCCTCTATAAACTCATAGACACCGCTATTCTCAGAGAACAGGTCGTCATGAAAGGCTACACTCATACAGAGCCGAGGATACTGCAAGGCATGGCTTCTAAGGAAGGCTGGTAGGTCAAGGATGCGAATCATCCCATGGGTGTACGGCTCTTGCGAGCTCTGAGGATTAAGATAGTAGGTAATGGGCTTATCCTTTGCCCTTTCCTTGAGTCTCTTCAGCAGAGCTTTCCGAGCCTCTCTTGCACCGAATAGGGTATCGACATATAGCCCGTCCTCTCGCTCTATGACAAAGACTGCCCCAGAGACTAAACCATCACTATTCCTATGCTCCCAGACAAAGCGATCATGACCTGTCTCAAAATCCACAACGACAGCCTCCAGGAAGGGCTTGGTATGCACCAGCCTAGTTCCCCCACTCATCCGCTCCACTTCACACAGATAGTCAATAAGCGTTGGAGCGGTACACTCGAGGTTTTCCTCATCCAAGGCAACCCGCTCATCCTGCGTCCTCGAGCCACTGATGATCTCGGCGTAGCCTGCCACACGGGCGTAGTAATCATAGAGCCACTCCTCAGCAGGGATGATGAACGAACATATATCTCCTCGCTCCCGCCCCTTACGAAGGGCTTCATGCAGAAGCTCCTTCATCACACCACGCCCTCTGTAATCGGGATGTGTACAGGCAGCAAAGACATAGTTCGCTGGATATAGATGTGCTCTGCTAGCGAACGCTACATCTAGGAGCTGAAGATGCCCGACAGCCTGCCCACCCACATTGTAGAGGAAGGTCGTATCATCCCCACCAAGCTTAGAGAAAAACAAGTCTAGGTAGGCATCGCTATCACCAAAGCATTGCTTCCAGAGCGCTCTTGCCTCCGCCTCACGACTCCTATTCATTACACTCATGCCTGAGGATGGCTGCGATCTTAGGCAGGATGATCTCAGGCTTATAGGAGAGTTTTGCCTGACGAAGTCCCTCGATCCCTAGGTCTTCTTCACGATTTACATACGTGTACTGCTCGGGGATCGTCGCCGCAAAGAGCTTATTAATCATGGTGAAGGCTCCATCATAATCTCTACGAGCCTTCTCAATATGCACACCGAAGGTCGTCTCATTGATAGGCGAACCAATAGTGAATGCCACTATCTTACCCTCGACACGAAGGATACCACCGGAGAGCTGTAGCTCCTCGAAGTGAGTGAGCAGGCGGTGTATGACCTCTTCCTCCTTGTCCTCACCGTCCGCCTCACTGCCATGCTCCCGTAGCCAAGTCTGCTCTAGAGCCATGCACTCCATCGCATTCTCCCCTGTAATCGGCTCGAAGGTGTAGTCATAGCTCTTCTCGAACTTATTGACATGGTTTCGCTTCGACTGCAACGCCTTCCCCGACAGGGTCACGAGTTTCTCTCGAAGGTAGATATAGTCAGCATTCCCTTCACTCTCTAGGAATGTAAAGGCATGGGGACAAAAGGCCTCCAACCGCTCCCTACAAAGAGGTGTCACGCCCATCAGCACCAGCGGATAGTTACCCGCCTCAGCAGTCTCCCTGAGCCGTAGTATGGCTTGGCTCACACAGCCTTCCTCACGTAGGATGGGTACGAGGTAGGCAGGATGCGCTCTCTGGGGCGAGGTGAAGCGGATGAAGAGCGTTTCATCTGAGATGCAATAGCTCGTTTCATACTTCACCGCCCAGCCATAGAGGTTGGCAAAGGCTAGGTCACAAATCTGCCCGTAGCTATGTAGTGTGAAGGAGGTAATCTCCTCCCGAGCCTCGGGCGTGATGGGTCTAAATAGTAAATCGTTCATCATCTCATCGTTACTTGGCCTCTCCTCGTGTCATACGGAAGGAGGCCTTATAGCAGAGGAAAAGCGGAATTGCTACACCTACCCCAAGTGCAAACATCGTCAGTAGGGCAATGATGGCATTACTGATGATCTCCGGCAAGTACTGCTCCTGCACCACATCTTGTGTCGTCTCCATGAAGCGGATCATCCCAAGGAGCGAGCGATAGGCAAACCGACCAGGGATCATAGGCAGTAGGGCAGGGAAGGCAAAGACCTCAATTGGATAGCGAGCATGGTAGGCGAAGGCGACAGCCAAGAAGCCCACAAAAGTTGCAGCGAAGAAGGTCGAGACTGCAATATTAACCCCTGCATACTCCATGAGGGAGAAGCGTATAATATTCCCGAAGAAAGCCAGTATCGGCACGTAGCGGAAGGCTGCCCGAGAGGGATTTCCCACGGCAGCAAAGCCAAGGGCAGCGATAGCGGCGAAGAAGCCTTTCTCCAATATCAATAGCAGATCCATACCTACAAGGCGAAGTTAAGTCAAATGGTTCAGGAGTTAGAGCAGAGAGAGGTCAAGCATCATCAGAGTACAGCTCAGCCCAACCGTGATGCTGATGACGATCATCACAGCCGTCATCAGTCGAGAGACACCATTGAGCATGAAGCCATCTAAGAGGTCCATCATCCCATTGATAAACGGGACACCAGGTATCAGGTAGAGCACACTCGTCCCTAGAGCAATCTCAGGATAGGTCTCTAGTCCAAACTTCGCCCCCAGCCCGACAACAAACGAAGCCACAAATGCAGAGACGCAGACGACGAGGTACGGGTACGCATGCCGAGCGTTTAGCTCTTGGCGCACAAAGAAGCCACACAGCGTGCCGAGGAAGACAAAGCCCGCCGAGCCCAAGTCCCCACCGAAGAGTAGGCAGAAGGCCATATTCGCCAGACTGATGAGGAAGAGGATGAGCCAGCGATTGACAGGCTTGGTATCGATGATTGTCTGGAAGCGTTCCTCCAGCTCATTCAGGCTCGGATGGTTATCATAGGTATACCACGAGAGGCGGCTGAGCTCAGCATTGAGGAAGAAGTTCAGAGGTCGATGCCTGTGGCGCATCATCCCCGTAGTGGGGTGTACACAGCTTGTATTAGGACAGGTGGGGGAGGTGTTCCCAGAGGCAGGCATGAGCGTCATTGTGATATTTCGCTGAAACATCATAATCGTCAGCTCGTAGCCGTAGGCATGGGCTATGCGTGTGGTATTGACCACAATACGCGAGGTTTGCACCCCGACACTGGTCTGCATCGTGGCAAAGCGAAGCAAGAAGTCCAATAGCTGCTCGGGATCTACATCTCGGAGCGCACCTGGCTGGGTCTGTGGCATAATGCAAAACGACTAGGTAGTAAATACGAAGAGCCTCCGCCTGTGGTACAGGGAAGGCTCTTCGATGCAAACTATGCTTTTATTCTAGCTAGTTGCGGAGGCAGGATTCGAACCTACGACCTTTGGGTTATGAGCCCAACGAGCTACCACTGCTCCACTCCGCGCTATCTCTTTTTGCTCTGCAAAGGTACTATAACCTTTTTGAATAACCAAATAGGAGGCTGTTTACCCCCTAGTGACAACCTTTTGTAAATCACTTGCAACCAGCATGCACTCGCCCGCCCCCATGTGTGCCACCCACCCCGTATATCCCAGCCTCACCCCTCGTCTCTTACCTCAGTAGACCTAAATCCCCGAGCTAGCTAGACAAGCACCTCTCCCCTCCCACACTACTCTCCAGCGAACTCACAGCTCTGAAAAGCACAAAGTATCCCTACCCCAACCTACACCACGAACACACTCACGGACAACCCTTAGCGACATCCTCCATTCAGCCCCCCAATGACCCCAAAACGAGTTACCATAACTCGTCTCTGCGAGTTACCACAACTCGCCCCGACGACTTACCATAAGTCTTTGTAACGAGTTACCATAACTCTCAGAGACGAGTTATGGCAACTCTCTGGAGTATAGTTTAACACCCTCATATCACACTGTAAATAAACAAATTAAACAACCTTCCCCTCCCCCATCTACCACCTTGTAGTACAAAATCCATTTACGGCTATTCATCTCTCTCCGCCAATCTAAGTAGCAGGCAAGGGAAAGGGAAAACAATGCTTCATCAGGAAACTAGCCAGACTGCCTTTCCTAGATATTTCGTAAGTTTGCGCCGAGACATTTCCGAATAGCGATATGATACATTCAATGACCGGCTTCGGTAAGGCTACGGCACGCTTCGAGACCCGTACCATCACCGTGACCATCAAGTCCCTCAACAGCAAGCAAGCAGACCTCTCTGCACGCATCGCCTCCTCCTATCGAGATGCTGAGCTGGAGCTACGAACGCTCATCACCGATCGCCTCCAGCGAGGGAAGATTGAACTGAGCATTACCATGGAGGATGATGCCCTAGAGGGAAATGCTAAGCCAATCAATAGAGAGGCTCTCCTCGGCTACGTCCACCAGCTCACAGCCATCAGCAGAGAGCTAGGCGAGACAGCTCCGATTGATCTCGTAGCACTGCTCCGCCTGCCAGGGGTAATGGACAATGAGGGTACCACCAGCACAGAGATAAGCAAGGCTGAATGGGATGCCCTACGCTCTGCCACACTTGAGGCTGTGGATGCCCTCCAAGCCTTCCGTGAGCAGGAGGGAAGAATGCTCTACGAAGTTTGCGCCACACGTATACGCAAGATTGCCTCTCTCCTAGAGCAAATTGCCTACCCCGAGAGCGAGAGAATCACTGCCATTCGCCAGCGACTTGAGGAAGGACTTGCCAAAATCGCCCCCGCAGGTGGCTACGACAACTCACGCCTGGAGCAAGAAATGATCTTCTATATCGAAAAGCTAGACATCAACGAAGAGAAGTCTCGCCTAGCACATCACCTCTCTTACTTCCTCGAGATACTCGACCAGCCCAACGTCGGGCAGGGGAAGACCCTAGGCTTCATCGCACAGGAAATCGGTCGTGAGATCAACACCATGGGCTCTAAGAGCAATCACGCTGCCATGCAACAACTCGTCGTCCAAATGAAGGATGAGCTGGAGCAAATTAAGGAGCAGGTACTTAACATCCTATAGGCCTACACGCCCCCTCAACGAGGGGCAGAAGAGCAATCACCGTTACTAAGCCCTTCTTGTGTCTGCTAGGTCCACGCCACCCTTCCCTAGAGAGCCGTAGGACTTTAGGTATCTCCTCGGGCAACTTAGCCTACAAAATACAGGAGGGAAGACATACATCTGAGACCACAAACTCCCCCAAGAGGCTACACAGGATGCTGATCACATAGGGGTCTGGGGTATGGGCAATCCTCCTAGACATCCTCAAGAATCCACAAAAAGGCCACCGAGATACTGACTTAATCAGCATCTCGGTGGCTTTTCTCTTTACGCTGAGAGGAGTTTCCCCCTCCCCTTACTAAATCGTCTCCTCGACTGACCAGACAAAGGCCCGTAGACCTTGCTCTGGAGTAGCCTCATCCAACTCGCACAGGGCGGAGAGGAATCCTCTCACCTTCGTCGCAGGTATCACGACGAGCATGGAAGAGTTCATCGTGGGCCAGGCATGGCTCCCTAGGTGGGGAACACCTGTAGCTGTGCCATGCCCCTGGACTTGCTCCCACGAGGTGTAGCCCCGCAGGTTCTGCTTATCGAGGATGCGTAGGATCAGATCGTGATAGGCCTGATTATACGCTATGAAGACGGTCTTCAATGGCTCACTCGGAGCGAAGGACTTATTCTCATTCATAATAATCATTCGTTTAGCAGTTAGCGAGCGGCGGCGAGCTTACGAGTGAGCTTCTTCTCGACACGACGACGCTCACGTACCATACGACGAGCCTCCAGTGCTGCATAGAGCGTGGGGATGAGGACAAGTGTGATGAGTGTGGAGAAGGATAGCCCCCATGCCACAGTCATCCCCATGGACTGCCACATCTCTGCCCCTTCACCGATACCAAGTGCCATAGGTACCATCCCAAGCACAGTCGTTAGGGTCGTCATCAGCACAGGACGCAGACGGGATTTACCCGAGGTGGTAACAGCCAGTGCAACCCCCATACCACGCTCACGACAGAGACGGATATAATCGATAAGCACGATACCATTCTTCACCACGATACCAATCAACATGATCATCCCAATGAAGCTCATCGTATCCAGAGGCACTTGCGTAACAAGCAGTCCAATGAATACCCCAGTGAAGGCAAACGGCACGGAGAACATGATGACAAATGGATCAACAAGACTCTCAAACTGTGCAGCCATCACAATGAAGACAAGCATGATAATCAGGAGCATCAGGGTCGTCAAATCACCGAAGGTCTCCTGCTGACTCTCGTAGGCACCTGTGATCTTATAGGATAGTCCCGAGGTGAGGGGATGATCCTTGATCGTCTGCTGTACATCAGCCACCAAGTCACTCAACTGATGCCCAGGGCGAGGAGTAACAGAAACCGTGACAACACGTGTGCGGTCCTTACGCTCGATCGTCGGAGGTGTGAAGGCCTCCTCTACACGCCCCAGCTCAGAGAGGCGCACAGCCTTACCCTGTGGAGTGTAGACGACCATGTTCTGCAGATCCTGTAGGGACTGACGAGTATCTGGAGCAAAGCTCACACGGATGTCGTATTCATTCCCGTCCTCACGGAAGTGAGAGGCGACAGACCCATTTATGGCATTGCGTAGGTAGGAAGCAGCAGTGGCGAGGTTCAGACCATTCTCTGCGAGCTTCTGTCGGTCGAAGGCAAAGCGTACCTCGGGTACATAGTCCTTACGGCTAATGGTGATACCCGATGCTGAGGGCTTCTTCTCTAACTCCTGATGGAAGAGGCGTGCATAAATATCAGCCTCTGTAAAGTCCTGTCCATAGATCTCGAGGGATACACCATTGCTCCCCTGATTCTGACCTCCACCTGTCACGACCTTGTAGGAAGATATAGAGGGATACTCAGCGATAATTCTACGCATGCGGTCAGCAGCCTCGTCCTGTGTCTGTGTACGCTCGGAGCGTTTGTACTGCCCTACGTACATAGTGATGACGTTGGTACCATTATCTTGTACAGAAGCCCAAGCATCTCCATCTGAAGCCTGTCCCACACTCATAGATATCGTTTCTATGGAGGGTACTTCCTTACGCATTCGAGCCTCAATCTCTAGACCTAGCGCCTTAGCTTCCTCTACACGTGTACCCACAGGGAGCTCAATAGTAACGTCCATGAAGCCAATATCCTGCTGAGGCATGTAGGAGGTCTTGATGAAGTTCAACCCAAAGAGGCTCGCAACGAAGATCCCCATAGCAATCAAGATCGTACTACGGCGGTGACGCACCGTCCAGCCCAAGATACGAGCATAGAGCATATCCAAACGTCCGAGGAAGCGCTCAATGGGTGCCATGAAACGCTCCATCAGCTTTCCTCGGTTCATATCTCGCTTGAGAAGCTGCGAGCAAAGCATCGGGGTCAGCGAAAGAGCCGCAGTAGTGGATACAATCATCACAATACTGATACTCCAACCTAGCTGACGGAACATAATACCGGCCTCACCAGGCATCATCGTCAAAGGAAGGAACACGGCAAGCATCGTCAGCGTAGAGGCTATGACGGAGATACCAACCTCATTGGTCGCATGTACAGCGGCCTGCTTCGGATAACTTCCTCGCTCAATATGTGTCGTAATATTCTCAAGCACCACAATCGCATCATCCACAACCATACCAATAGCAATAGAGAGCGAACTGAGGGAGATAATATTCAACGTATTCCCCGAAACAAGCAGGTAGATGAAGGAGGCTACAAGCGAAATTGGAATCGTCAGGACAATGATAAATGTGGCCTTCCAGCGACCAAGGAAGACAAACACAACAAGCATCACGATGAAGAAGGTGATGAAGATTGTCTCCTTAAGGTTACTTACCGTGCTAACGATGAAGTTAGAGGTATCAATGAGGTAGCCCACCTTCACGTCCGAAGGGAGGGAAGACTGGATACCTGGGAGCAGGCGACGTATCTCCTCAGCAATCTGCACGGAGTTAGATCCATCCTGCTTATTAACAATGATGATTGCCCCACTCTTACCATTCACATAGTTCTCCTGCTGGCGCTCAGCGACAGTGTCCTTGACTTGAGCTACATCACGTAGATAGATATCCTTGCCCGCAATGCTCGCAACAACAATGTTCTCTAGCTGCTTGGGATCGGTGAACTCACCCTGAATGCGGATAGAACTTGTACGAGAGCCTAAGTCAATCTGTCCAGCTGGGACGTTCGTGTTCTCAGCAGCAATAAGCTGAGAGATCTGTCCGAGTGTTAAGTGGTAGGCCTCTAGCTTAGCAGGGTCACAGTAGACCTGCACAACACGCTTCTGTGCACCAGCAATAGTAATTGCCCCGACACCATCAACTCGGGCCAAAGGATTACTAACCTTATCCTCTAGGATTTTGTAAAGTCCCTTATTGCTCTCCTCAGACTCAACTGAGAGGATTGCCACAGGGATAGAGCTGTTGTCGAACTTGAAGATGACAGGCTTCTTTGCTCCATCAGGTAGGTTGTCTGATATAGCATCAAGCTTGTCACGAATGTCATTCGTAGCCTCATCAATAGGTGTACCTGCACGGAACTCCATCGTAATAATAGAGACATTCTCACGGCTTTTGGACGTGATGTGCTTGAGCTTATCGATCCCATTAAGCGTGTTCTCGAGGGTCTTCGAGAGGTTTGTCTCGATGTCCTCAGCACTCGCCCCAGGGTACGAGGTGATGATCATGACATTCGTCGTATCTGTCTTAGGCATCAGCTCAATAGCCAGCCGTGATAGGGAGAAGAGTCCCAACACAGCGATTGCCACGTAGATAAGTGCCGTGGTGATCGGCTTACGGACGGATGTTTCGTAAATACTCATGAGGAGGGCTTACTTTGTCGTTTTCTGTAGCTGTACAGCCTGACCATTCTTAATTGTGCTAGGAGCGGAGATGATTACTTGGTCTCCAGCTTTTAGTCCCTTAAGCACTTCGTAGCGGTCGCCCTGCTGATCACCCAGCTCCACGACCTGATAGACAGCCTTGCCATCACGATATACGTAGACATAGCGTTCGCCACTACCGACCTGGCGTACGACTGCTTTATCCTGTACAGTGAGAGCTTCCTTTGAACCGAAGTCAATATGTACGCGAGCATACATACCTGGGCGAAGCGAGGCATCACGATTAGGCACCTCAATCTCCGTAGCAATAGTATGTGTCGCTGGGTCTAGGGTAGGATAGACATTGGAGATCACCCCAGAGAACTCCTTCCCCTCCAAAGCATCCACACGCAAGGTCACAGGCGTACGCTCTTTCAGTAGCGAATAGTACTTCTCTGATACGTTCACCATAGCCTTTACTGGGGCAATCTGCTGAATGACGACCACGGGGAGCTGAGGCGAAGTCATATCACCGTTGTCATAGTTCTTGGCAGTGACTACGCCGCTGATGGGGCTACGAAGGATGGTGTTCTCTGCTACATTATTGTAGGATAGGCGAGCCTGCTCGAGTGCACTCTTGGCATTATCCCACTGGGCTTTTGACACACCTCCGACCTTGTATAGCTCATCCATACGATCAAAGTTTGTCTTTGCATCGGTTAGCTGGATTTGCGCTTGGCTAGCCTGTGTGCCCTCCATACGAGCTATCACCTGCCCCTGACCAACACGATCACCGACCTTGACAAGGAGTTGCTTCAGACGACCACCTGCCTGAGCTGTAATGTTATTCGTCACCTTAGCCTCTAGCTGGGCTGTAAACTCCTCTACAAGTTGTAGAGGCTGTGCTTCAACTAGGGCAACCTCCACAGTGCGAATACTGTCCTTCACTGTCTCGTTTGCCTCACCGCTTTTGCTCGAAGAAGAGCAGCCAGCAGCTGCGAAGAGCATCAGCGTCGAGAGCGAGAGCAAAAGGCGCTTTTTATTATTTGTCATCTCTGTATATTTTATTCTTCGTTATTGCTACTTCTTTACTTAGCGCTGTATGATATGCCCTTTAGCTCATCAAGGGAGTAAACGGCCACCATATAGTTGTAGATGGCTTGACTATGGTTCAGGCGTGCCTGAAGAAGTGCCATATCTGCATCATTAAGCTCGAGGATGGTTCCCTCTCCTGTTCGGTAGCGCACCTGAGCGATCTCGTAGCCTTTCTCCGCACTGGTCACAGCCTCCTTGGCAGCAACAAACTGCTCGATAGCATTCGTCTGCGCACTGAGGCTATTCATAGCACTGAGGTGAAGTTGACGCTCGGCATCTATGCGTTGCAGGCTCAGTTGCTGTATCTGGCTACGGGTGGCACGAACATCATTATGCCGTGAGAAGCCACTAAAGAGTGGGACATTTAAAGAGAGCGCGATCGAGGAATATGGAGACCAACGCTTGGAGTTATCCAGCTTGAATTTATCCGAGGAGAAGTTGTACATGTAGTTGAAGCTCAAGGAAAGCGTGGGCATGAAAGCCATTTTCTTAACTCGCAGAGCTGCATCCAGCTGTTTTCCCTGAAGGTCGAGGGTACGAAGCTGACTATTCTCCTCTAGCGATATGGAGCCCATCCGCTCTGGGATAGCCCCCATCACACGCTGCTGGTAGTCCCCAAGTTGCTCTACCACCTCAATAGACATCGTAGGATCTAGAGCAAGGAGTACCTTGAGCTTAGCCTCAGAGAGACGTATGGCTTCACGTGCTTGCACGAGGTTGGGCAGTATATTCTTCACTTGAGCATCCATGCGAATCTTATCATACTCAGCCACGACACCCTGCTGCCACTTGGCTACAATCTGGTCATAGTTTGTCTTAGCGTTGTTGTAGTTGCTTTGTAGGACACGCTCAGACTCTCGAGCGAGAAGGATACCCATGTAAGCCTTACGCACCTCAGCCTCAAGAGCTATCTTGGAGCTACGAGCCTTCTCCTCCGCTAGAGCTACAGCTTGCTTATCTAGCTCCAGACTAGCCCAGAGCTGTGGAGCGATGATAGGCATCCCTGCCACAATTCCTCCTTGTAGAGCGTGCTTCTCTCCCATCTCGATTCCATCCGAGGGGAACATACCAGCCATCGGTGAGGAAGGATCATCCCCCCCGAAGTAGACCTTTTGCTTCTTGAGCATATAGGTATATGACCCCGAGAGGTTCACGTTAGGATATAACCCTCCGATGGTCTTCTTTTGCTCATAGCGTGCTTGATCCACTGCTAGTCGAGATGTCTTCACCTGTGCACTGTGCTCGAGGGCAAGGCGCACGGCATCATCGATTGAAAGTCTGAGGGGTTGGGATGCACCACCCTCGCTGACCTTAACCTCCGACTGGGCAACCAACTTCGGCTGAGAAGCCATTGCGCCAATGAAGCCCCAAAGGAGTGCATAGCGGAGCATTTTATTCCAATTCATTTTGCTCATTATTCCATCTAGATATAATGTACTGATCATGTGATATGGATACTGCCTCACTGAAACCACGATTTAACGCACCTCACGAACCCTTCAGAGCACCATTATAGGTGAGAAAACAGGAAGAAAAGAGGCTTATCCTTCTTGATTGCAAAGATACGTCAAACACACAACCTACAACACATTTTCATACACAGAAGATGTTGTATTTAGGAACAATCCATCCTTTATCTATGGACTGCAGATAAACCCCTCTAAGCCTGTGAGCTCAGTATATAAGCGGCAATCACTCATTTTCTCTTTGGCATTTCCCCTGCCACAGGCATTTCCCCTGCCACAGTTACAAACGCCCCTAGACAAAGGGCATAGGGGAGGGCAACAAAGAGTTACTATAAGTCGCTCAAACGAGTTATAGTAACTCTCTTCGACGACTTACCATAACTCATTTAGACGAGTTACCATAACTCGTTTGAGCGACTTATGGCAACTCGTCACCCCCTCATTTTATCCATTTATATCTCACTCAATATTAGCCCACTACACGACCATCTAAAAACGGAAGGGAAGCCTATACCAAACACACGTCTCCTCTGATATGGAGGGAGCAAAATTTAGGATACCGAGGATTTAATTCTACCCATTCTATTACCCACCTCCACGAGGCAACAAAAAGCCTCACTACACCCATCGTTTCCTCCGATATAGGAACAATGGGTGTAGTGAGGCTTACTTCTAGATTGTTATTTGGGGAATACTACTTCTTAGGAGTGTAGCGATGCATGGATTTGATTATGACATTCTTTAGAGGACGATTGTTATCATCTGTCTCTACTCGCTGGATCTTATCAATCGTTCCCCAGCCATCGAGCAAGCGTCCAAACACGGTATAGGTGCCATCTAGGTGTGCGGCTCCTCCCTCAAACATATAGCTCTTACGCTGGGCATCGCTGTATGTCCAGCTACGTCCTGTCTCTTGCTCCTTCAGGTCATAGTCCGTGTAGTACTTACCCGTGACGATATAGAACTGACTATACGACGAACGCATCTCGGGATTTACGTCATCAGGCTGACGTGCTGCTGCCAGAGCACCTCGTACATGCACGAAGAGATCAGGATGTAGCTCCGCAGGTAGCGTCGCCTCCGTAGAGTCCTCAGGTAACTCTAGTTCGCGAGAGAGTCCACGCGTCTTGAGATGCCCCGCCTGCACCATAAAGTCCTTGATCACACGGTGAAACTGTACACCCTCGTATGCCCCACTATCAACCAGCTTGAGGAAATTATCACGGTGTATCGGCGTCTCATTAAAGAGCTCAATAATAAACCTTCCCTTACTCGTCTCGACAAGGACTTGCGGCCGCTCTTGAGCCCACAAACCAAGAGAAGGGACAAGAATAAGGAATAGGTAAAACAACTTTCGTTTCATCTTATATCTGACTTTGGTTAGCACTAAAGTAGGATGGGCATGGTATCATTCGACACATCTGCCGTGGTAATGAATGCACGAGGATCCAGCTCTAGGACAATCTTCTTCAACGGCTGGATATTCTTACGCTCTATGATGATGAAAAGGATCTCACGCTCAGCCCTCGTGTACATACCCCTACCATGTAGGAATGTCCCTCGTACCCCCATACGTCCAATGAGTACATCACGTAGCTCCTCAGTCTTATCAGAGATGATGAAGACAGACTTATGGGGGTTCTGTGGCTGAAGTGCCTCAACAACCTTGCTGTAGATGAAAATAGCAATCCAAGAGTAGAGAGGCACACGCCAGTCCTCAAAAACCCAAAGCCCCAAAAGCACAACGATGGAGTCAATAAACATGATGAGCGTACTCACCTTCGTATTAAACGTGCGAGAGAGCACTCGAGCTAGAGTATCCGTCCCGGCACACGTACTCTGTGCACGGAAGATCATCCACACACTCACTCCTAGGATAGCTCCACCGTAGAAGCTGCAGAGAATAGCATCCTCCACCAGAGGCTTTCCCGCAAACCACGTATCGATGAGATCTGAGAAGAGTGCCACCAAGATGAATGTCACAATGGTCTTCACCGCTGCAACCTTCCCCAGTCCATGCATTGCCAACAGGAAGAGGGGCACATTGAAGAAAAGGGCAATTGTCCCCAGCCCAACCTCCATATGGAAGATCTGCTTGAGAAGCTCGCGTATCACCAAGGCTAGCCCATACACTCCCCCTGGACTGATATGTGCTGGGGCAAGGAAAAGACTATAGCCCGTGGCTAACAAGAACGAGCCAAAGAGAATTAATGCTCCGTCGATAACGAGCTGTCTATCGAACTTAAAGGACTCCATGTATATGTTTGTATCTAGTAGTATGAATGTACCATGCCACAAAGATAAGAGCTATTACCCAAAGTGCGTAGTAACAAGACCTTTAAGGTAACGAGCCTCTTAACACCCCACGCTAGAACGGGCAGATAAAGCCTACACTCAAAGCAGCAAACCTAGCAACCATATCGTAACTACATAGTGAGAACTTGATGGCCCGTGATAAAGCTCCCTACATCATCAAGCAATATTGGAGCGAGAGCATCAACCTAGACATTAAGCTAGGTACCAGTATAGCAGAGGTCATTATAGGAAAGGCTCCATAATGCCTCACATTTCACACAGAGAGGGAGAGGGGAATATAAATGAGTAACCCCTCCAACCACAGGGGATGGAGGGGTTACTCTGAGGAAAAAGTGAGAGAATACTCTTACTTGATGAGCTGGTTGTTGGTAGACTCTTGCTGTGGGATTTCGTAGATAAGACGAGCATCATCCCACTTAATTGTTGCTCCTTGGAGGAAGCTGTTACGAGGAGAACGCTTAACCTCGTTCTTAAAGCGCCTCATCACTACCAGAGAGAAGCCTTCTCCCCACATCTCTACACGCCAGTTATAGAGGAGCTTTTTAATAAGGTCATCATGATTGAGCCCATTAATCTCAGTTTCCACCTCGCTGTACTTGGCAGCCTCAGTACGCTCCTTCAACAGTTTAAGTAGTAGGGTCTTTGCTGTTGGATCATCCCCCTTACGAGCTGCTGCCTCAGAAGCGATGAGGTATATCTCAGCCATACGCATGAAGACAATGTCACTAAGCCATGTACGGTCATAGCCTAATCCATGCGTCTTGCCCATCACAGAGAAGAACTTACCCACTGGCACTCCCAATGAAGCATGGAACCACCCCTTGCGTAGGTCTGTGTCTGGGATTTCATCTGCGAGGTACTGGTTAATAGCCTTATGGGCTCCAACCAAAGCGTAGCTATAGGTGTAAACATCCATATGCCCCCAGAAGGAAGCAAGTCCACCTGTATTATCCTTCGTTATGTCAACAGCCCAGATAAATTCAGGTGTCTTATAGTTATTGAACCCGTTAGTTGTTAGTTCCGAGGCAGGGATCAGTTTATAGATAGAGGCCTTCTCTGTGATTACCTTATTGGCCACGTTATATGCTTCTTCCCAATTACCTAGATCCATATAGGCACGGGCCAACGCACCTCGTGCTACGGTCTGATCCACATACTGCTTATCAGAACGTTTTAGCCCAGAGCTCTCCATTGCCTCAATCCCCTGTGTCAGGTCTTTCACAATCTGATCATAGACCTGCTCAAGCGTAGACAATCCCTTGGGCTTACTTGCATCATCCGAAGCCTTATAGATGGGGACAGTGAGCTTACTCTTGGTGGCATCACTATAAGCCCCACCATAGAAGTGAGCTAGATTAAGGTAGGCCAAAGCTCGCAGTGTCTTAACTTGCCCCCAGCTAAATATAGTCTGTTTCTGTACTGATCCAGATGGGATAGTCTCATCTCCACCAGCTGACTGGAAGAAACTATTGGATAGAGCCACCGTACGGTAGCTGATACGCCAGACAGAATAATTCATGATATCATCCTTCTGGTAGGAGACAAGCCGAGCAGGGCTCTGGAACCATGCATAGTTTGTTTGGCTCATCTCCATATCCCCAGACATCAGATCTGATGAAATATCAAAAGCCTTCTGTGCAAAGTCTGTATGGTTCCCTCTGGTGGACTGCATTGATTTGAAGAAGGTAGATAGGATCCCATTAACGAAACCCTCCGGAACATCGGGATTCCACTTCCCAGCCTCCTTAATCTGATCAGCTGTAGGTAGCTCTGTAGGCTCTAGATCTAGGAAGTCCTTCTTACAAGCAGAGAGTGCTGCGAGTGCGAAGACCAGGCAGATGCCGTTTCTTATACTTGTACGCATGATATGATAGTGCATAAGTGAGACATTAGAAGCTGAGTTTAATACCTGCTACGAAAGTAGAGACAGGGAGGTAGCGACTACGACCCGATCCACCACTCTGGCTAGACATAGCAGCATAACCCTTACGTGCAGATATCAGGAAGAGATTGTCCCCGCTGATATAGACCGAGGCATCATTGATGCTGAGGCGCTTGAGAAGCGACTTGGGGACATTATAACTAATACGAGCATTCGTTAGCGATAGGTAGGAACGGCTCGTCAAGAAGCGTGTCGAGGTAGAGTTTGCATATTTCAGCGCCTCTATATCATGAGTCAGGATAGGTAGGTTCGTTGGACGATCCGATCTCCAGAAGTTGCGAATATCCTTATGGAAGTTATGTGCACCAATTTGGCTTCCGCTGTCCATGAGGTCAGCATAAACGCCATCATACCCCCATCCACCAAGGCCATAGCTGAAGTTCGTTGAAACGGTGAAGTTCTGAATCTGAATATCAAAGCCAAAACCACCAATGAAGTCTGGGATGGCACTCTTGCCAACGAACTCTCTCACGGCATCATTGTAATCCGAAGTCGTTGTCTCCGTGAGCTTAGAGGGGTCACCGCCAGAGCTGATGTACTTCTCATAATCAGTGACATAAACATCCTTGTTACCAGCCCCCTTGTAGGTATAAGCCTTCCAGAGTGGCAACCCTTGGTCACTTACCCCCTTCCAGGTACGTATGTAGTAGTCCTGCACTGAGTGACCCTTCTTGTAGGCAAAGGCGCCATGTATCTCGTAGTGCTTAGGCTGACCAAATGGATCAGTGGACATGCGAGAGATCTTATTCTTATAGTATCCACCATTAGCATGCACACTGACAGAGAAATTCTTGCTCTTGTACGCATCCCAGTTCAGCTCAACTTCGAGCCCTTGGTTCTGCAGCACACCTTCACTCTCTGGATAGAAAGCATAACCGAGGGAGGGAGCGACCTGCTTCTTGAAAAGCATGTTATCCGTGCGCTTAACGAAGTAGTCCACGTTGAGCTCAAGGGCATCGAAGAGACGTGCCTCAATCCCAGTGTTGAATGTCCCAGAGCGTTCCCAGGTTAGGTCTTTATTCCCCTTAGAGTAGAAGGAGAATGAAGGCTTACCATTTAGGTTGTCTGTTTGATAGAAGTCCTTATAGAGATAATAGTCCGGAGTGGAAGCCGTATAATCTAGGTCTAGGTCTTGGTTCCCTAGGATACCATAGCTTGCTTTGAACTTCAGGTTATTAATCCACTTGACAGAGGAGAGGAACTTCTCTTGGCTTAGGATCCATGCGGCACCAACAGAGCCGAAGGTCCCCCAGCGGTTCCCTGGAGCAAAGCGAGAAGATCCATCGCGACGAATGGAGAGACTGAAGTGATACTTCTTGTCATACTCATAGCGTAGCTGACCGAAATAGCTCTCAATGGCATATCCCACACGGTAACCAGAGATATCACCACGAATAATCCCATCATCGAGTGTGGTTCTTCCTCCTAGGACAACCTTCTCCTTAACCGAATAATGAGTATCGCTCTCATCCTTTGACGCCTCATGAGCTACGAATGCATCAAAAGTATGGTTACCAAAGGTTCTATTCCAAGACAGGATTTCATTAAGAGTCCAGCTAAAGCTGTTTGTATTTGTATTGTATATACGACCTACTTTCGCACCATCACCATAGTATGGGTTCTGTAGTTGTTCTCGCTTGGTAGCCATAGCTTGCAGACCATAGTTCACCGCGATCTTGAAATCCTTGAGGAAACGATACTCCAGATTGAGGTTTGCTGTAGTAAGGTTGCGAAGATATTCATCTCTATCTAGTCGTACAGCCCCAGCAGGGTTAATACCTCCGGAGTAGGCACGGCTATACCCCTCATATTGACCATAGTCATAGCTTGTCCCCCCAGGGATCTTAGGGTCTTCTTTCGTTTTACCCTTTTCATCATGCTCGTAGACTGGATAAATTGGAGGGATTTCATTGACAAACTGGAAGCCATTATTGGAGTTAGATCCTTGCCCTGGGCTCTTGGAGAGCGAGCGAGCATAGGACAACCCAAGAGTAACCTTAAACGCATCAGAGAGACGAGCTGTGACGTTATTTCTCAAGTTCAAGCGATTGAACTCTGATCCGATATAGTACCCGACATTATCTTGATACCCGAGTGATGTAGAGAAGTTCACCTTATCGGAGCCTCCAGAGGCACGGACATTGGTCTCTGTGATACGCCCTGTGCGGAAGATGTGATCCCTCCACGACTCTGGGGTATAGAGACGCTGCACATTACGGTTGAACTTACCTGTAGCAGGATCGATCAGTTCTCGTGGAGAAGCCTTCCAGAGATTATATCGTGGCACAATCCCTTGTTGATCTTCTCCTTCCTTGAGGATACCTGGGAAGAAGAGCAGGTCTCCTGGGCCAGTAGGTTTATCAGCTATCGTTTTGCCAGGTTTAAATTTTGCCTTGGGGCTATTGTACAGTTTCTCCAACTGCTCTCTGAGACCAAAGCGTTCGTAGGAGTTTTTCATTGCCTCGTAAGCAATCTCCATATACTCTTCGGGTGATGTGATTACATCATACTGAGGGAGGTAACGGGCATTAATCCCATGCTTCACCTCTGCATCAAACGTGATACGACCAGACCTACCTTGCTTGGTGGTAATCAAGACCACCCCATTAGCAGCACGTGCCCCATAGAGAGCCGTTGCAGAAGCATCCTTCAGGACGGAGAGCGTCTCTACATCAGCCATATTGAAGCTACTGAGCAGAGAGGTATAGGGGATCCCATCAATGACATAGAGAGGTGCAGTCCTTGAGTTTACAGAACCAATCCCACGCACTTGCACCGTGGCACTAGCCCCAGGCTGACCACTCGTGGTGAAGACCTGCACACCAGGGGAAGCACCCTCAAGTGCAGAAGTAATATTGGAACTTGTCTTCTTCGTTAGAGCCCCTACATCGATACGTGCAGCAGACCCCGTAAAGGAGTTTTTGCTCTGAGTACCATAGGCTACAACGACGACCTTATCCAGTGTTTTCTCTGAGTTCTGCAGGACGATGCGTAACTCTTTGCCCGTGATAGGGACGGTCTGGGTAACAAAACCAATACAGGAAATCTTTAGGTTCTTAGCTTCCGCAGGGAGCGTAAGAGAGAATTTCCCATTAACATCGGTCAAAGCTCCATGTGTAGGGAACTCCACGCACGACACAGCTGCAGCTATTACAGGCTCCTTATCATCAGCGGCAATGACTACACCAGTGACGATATTCGGTTTCTTCTGCGCCCATGCTACCCCGACCGAAAAGGTGAGGAGCAGGAAGAAGAGTAATCTCTTGTTCATTAGACTTGTTGGTGTTTGAGTGAAACGGATGTGTGAGGGTAGGAGGAACCACCTCCTCGGGCCTGTGTCTTGGTATGGGACCTCTCCTGGTTAATATAGGTAGATATGCTTTCGGATTTTGCTGAGGGGGGAGTCCGTTTTGCCAAGGCTCGTGCTAGGTACTCGACTGTGACCGCTTGCCACGACTGTCTATTTTGCTCTACCAGATTAGTTGATCTATGAGTGTGGCGCTTTTCTAGGGCCTAATGGATTATGGTAGATAGCATGACCAGACCTTGAGAGCAAAAGTAGCAAACTTTTCTTTGAAAACAAATAATCAAGGAAATTTTAACGCCAACAAGAATCTATACACACTCATTTTGCTAACTAGACTTGATTTATAGAGGCAATAAGACATCGTATATTGACACCATCAGCACACCGAATCATATACGCCATCATACGGTATCTTCAGCTCCAACGACCCAAGAATCAATGACTAACAATGCCCACCTATCAAAATCTTAAATCTTGGTCTTTTTTGCTTAATATGTACCCCAAGATCTGTATAAGCTAAGCGAAAAGAAGGCGAATCCCCCCCGAAGGCTTTATTGTTATCTCCTCTCACTCCCGCCTCAGGATAAATGAACCTAGCATATAGCCTCTGGGCAATTACCATCTCTAATCTACCAAACCTCGATAAGAGAAGGGATATAGATCGGGCGCTGATGAGTTACCATAACTCGCTGTAACGAGTTATGGTAACTCGTCCTGACGACTTACCATAACTTTTTGACACGACTTACCACAACTCGCTACGACGACTTACCATAACTCGTTGACCTCTCTTCTCACACCCATCGTACACCTCTTACTATCAATCGATTACGAAACCTCCTAAGTTACCCATTCATGACATGTAGGGTTCTCTTCTTTTCTATTCTATCACTCCCCTATCCACTCCACATATTACTCCTAGGGCTAGCACCGTAGGCTTCTCTTAGCTCGGTGTTTATACTGCTACATGAGATAGATATAAGGGATGATACCGGTCTTATTGTCTAGAGACCGCTATTAGGTCTTTGGTCTTCACTTATATCCATATCACCTCTAGCAACAAGATCTATCCGCAAAGCTAGAAGTTGTTCTTCCCAATCTTCACACTAGATGGCAGCCAACCCGTGTGAGGGAACAGATACATGTGTGAAGTAACGGATATTAGTGGGTTTAGCCCTAGAGACCAAGGTATATTGCTTGAAAGAGAGAGAGCTACTCCTATCACTCAATCTGGGCTATATTTGTCCCCCCCTTTATCATTCATTGACCTATTCTACACGCAGGCACGGCTAAACCTAGACGATATTTCCCCCTTTACCTCGCACAAGCCGAGCTCTTCACATCAAAAGGAAAGGGCAAGAGGTCTTAGATAAAAGAGCATCCAAAAGAAATGAAATGCCCTGTGGTAGTAGACTACCACAGGGCATTTCATTTCTGTTTGCTGGTGGACAGCTAGCCGATAGGCTAATTGTTCGTTTTGCCTTGACGTGCAGAGTAGCTTAGGTTAAGCGTATTCGCACGACGAAGCTCTTCCTTGATCTGAGAGATGATATTCATCTTCGTCTCCTTGTCCGCCTTCAGCGACACCTGCATCAGGGAACGACGATCATCCTTTAGCTTGGCCTTAGCTTGCTCGAGGTAGCTATAGACCGCCGTAGGATTCTGCGTCACCTGATCGTTGAGCTGGATAGCAGAGTTACTCCCATACATCGCACGGTACTCCTTGTTGGGCTTACCGACGTAGATGAAGGTAACCAGAGACTTCTCCTCTAGCTTGGTTAGCTCAGTAGCCGAAGGAAGGTTACTGAAGCTTACCTTAGGGGTTACCTCACGGATGGAGGTCACCATCATGATGAAGAACAGGAAGGCAAAGACCAAGTCAGGGAGAGAAGAGGTATTCAACTCGGGCATCTCACGCCCACCTGATTTACTGAATTTTCCCATTGCTGTTACTTCTTAGCTAGGTTAGACAAAGGCATCTCGGAGATATGCATCGGATAGGCATCCGCTACAGACTTCTTCTGCGAAGGAGTCAGATCTTCGAAAGGCTTTTGGAAGGCTTGCTTGGCAAATCGATCCCATACTTCGTTGTAGGCGCGAATAAGCTCGTTCTGCACGTTGACATACATCTGATAGCTCGTTTCCACCTCATTCTTGATGGAGATAGCATACCCAGAGGTAACAACCTTACGCTTGCCGAGACCCTCGACTTCACGTACCTCCAGCTCAGGGAGGTAAGGCTTCTCTTCTGGATTCATGATGAATTCAACAGCGTAGTCCTTCAGCTGATCCAGCTTCACGGGGATGAGCTGGTCGCCACCACCCGCATTCATACGAGAGATCGAGATCTCATCGGCACGATTCACCAGGAGACGCATGACGTTGCGGTCATTGATCTCCACTTGCTGTTGCTCTTGTTGCTTTGGAGGAAGAGGAGGCAGACGCCTCTTCAGCCCCTTATCAGTATCCATTGAAGTTGTAATCAAGAAGAAGATCAGCAACATAAAAGCGATATCGGCTGACGATGACCCGTTGATACCGGGCGTCTTTCTTTTGGCCATAGTGCTTTCTGCTTTTATTCGTTATTGATTACAAGCTTATCTCTTCAGTGCCTTGGAGATACCACCCCAAATAGCTGCGCCGACAGTTAGGATAAAGAGAACATAGATTGAGTAGAGCCACATATCGGTGACCTTGAGCCAACCCGATGTATTGTAGGCTTGGGACGATTCATTCAGCCCCTGGATTGGCTCACCGCTACCAATGGCGTAGGTGATCCCCAGAAGAGCAAGGAAGGCTACGAGACCACCCACAGAGAGCAGTGCGCCACGAGAGTTCCGCTGGAAGGAGTTGAAGAAGTTCTTGCAGGCAAAGCCGATCGTTGTAACGATGACTACCAGGAAGAGGGCATACGTCCAGTATAGGAGGGCACCCGTATACTCATAGACCTTGTTACCCTTAGCGTCCAGCTCCGATCCTCCCACGAAGAAGAGGATGAAGATGAGAATGCTAATAGCAGATAGGGCTAATAAAGTATAGCTGGATACCTTGCGTATCTTAGTTACAGCCATTGTCTTTATTACTATGAGTTAGGATTACTTGTTGTTCTTTACGTTGTACTTAACGATGAGGTCAAGTAGGCTGATAGAAGCATCCTCCATGCGGTTTAGGATACCTTCTACTAGGGATAGGATGTAGTTATAGAAGATCTGAAGGATCAGGGCTACTACAAGACCACCGATGGTCGTGATAAGAGCCACCTTCATACCACCTGCTACGACCGTTGGGCTGATATCACCTACGCGCTCGATGTTATCGAATGCAAGCACCATACCTACGACCGTACCAAGGAACCCGAGTGAAGGAGCCATAGCGATGAAGAGGGTGATCCATGAGAGGTTCTTTTCGAGGAGACCGCCCTGTACACCACCATAGGATACGACAGACTTCTCAGCGATGTCGATACCCTGATCGGCACGAAGGAGAGCCTGGTAAGCGATGGAAGCGATAGGACCACGTGTGTCACGAGCGATACCCTTTGCCTTCTCGATGTTACCTTCCTTGATGAGGGCATCTTCGATATCCTTGAGGAGCTTATCAGGGTTGGTGTTGGCTAGATTGAGGTAGATGATACGTTCTAGACAGATAGCTAGACCAAGTACGAGCGTGATGGCAACGAGAGCCATGAAGTCAGCACCCCCTTCGATGAACTTTGTCTTGAGGGACTGGTGGAAGCTCGTTTCGACCTGCTGAGCTTCAGCTGGAGCGGTTGCATCTGCTTCACTAGGAGCAGCAGCGACAGCCTCCGCGGGGGCTGCGGCAGAATCTACCTGAGCTGCAGCAGCAGTGCTGTCTGCATTCTGAGCCATAGCCACTGTAGAGAAGCCGGCAGAGAGAAGAGCTACGCAAGCAAGCGTTGCGAATAACTTTTTCATTGTCGAATAGTGTTTGTGAGTTAGTAAGTTTATTATTTCGTTTACTTATTTCTTTACTCGATGTAGGGAGTCGCCACCTCACTCCGACAGGGAGAATCTCTAGGAGGCTAGGTGACCACGCACGCTACGATGAAGGAGAGAGGGGAAACGGGCCCGCTTGGCTACGTCTCTAGGGAGGGAAACCGCTAGACACACCTCTTTCGGCTTCAAAAATACAGCTTTTCCGCTCTAAAACAAAATCAGAGCTACATACCAAAGCATTCTGCACCCTCGCTGTCCACACACTTGCATCTCCGTGCCCTCCCATTATGCTCCACCACGCAGTGCATCTTATGAGGTTACTTCCTTTTGCTACACGGGCTGTGTATGTCGGGCTAGGATTTCCTCCTCACCAAAGGTACATAACATCCAGCACACCACAAACGAATATCTCCAGTGAGGCATTAAAGATGCTGTGGGAGGACGGTCTATAAGGGCTAGGGAGAAGAACAAACTATTTCGGCGACAATAGATCTTCACAGGGGGAGAACAGAGCCCTTGCAAGGGGCAAAAAGAGACCCTTGCATGCATTCCATCACAAATCCTTGCATGGGTATCACAGCAAATGCATGCTAGGGGTTCCCTCACGGCCTACCCCACCATCCCATCTCGAGGCTTCAAGGACTCACTCGGACGAGGATATAGGAAAAGAAAAGAGGCTACCGCAGGGCTTCAGCACCCAGCGGTAGCCCCCTTCGGAGCAAAGAGCCCCTACGACAAGCGTCTAGAGGTTAGGATTAACGCTCTTCCAGTCTGCCACGGCAGGGATTACCCCCATAGCAATGACTTCATCGCGCATCTTCACTAGATGTTCGTAGCTCTTCTTCAGGGCTGCCTTTTCAGACTCACTACCCTTCAGTTCGTGCGAGTAATGTACACCATCCTTGTCGATCACAGTCTCCATCCCCATAACCACATGGTCAAGCCCAGGGATAGCCACATAGCAACCAGCAGGCCAACGGAAGGGAGCTCCACCCATCGCTGCACGGATCATCTCTATGGAGACGTATGCAGGGCTCTGGAAGGAAGAACGTCCACGGAGCTTAATGATATTCGCCCCACCCTTGGTCACACGTTCCTTAATCTCTGCCCAGGTTGCCTCTGGTAGCTTATCGGTACCGATGAGCGAAGAGAGCGACTGACCAGCTACCGTAGCACCGCTGGAGAAGACAGCCATAGCCTCGCCATGACCACCATAGGTACGAGCACCGACGACCTCACTCTGTGCTACGCCGAAGTGCTTAGCTAGCTCGCTCTGTAGGCGTGTAGAGTCAAGGGCAGCAAGTGTCGTGACTTGCTCGGGACGAAGCCCAGAGTGAATGAGCGTTACGAGCCCTGTGATGTCAGCGGGATTGAAGATGATCACTACGTGACGTACATCAGGGCAATAGGTCTTGATATCCTTACCCAGCTGGGCAGCAATCTCTGCGTTCCCCTTGAGTAGGTCTTCACGGGTCATCCCATCCTTACGAGGTGCACCACCCGAGGAAACCACATACTTGGCTCCTGTGAGTGCCTCCTTGATGCAGGAGGTAAAGGTAAGGTTAAGTCCCTCGAAACCACAGTGACGGATCTCCTCAGCGACTCCCTCTAGTCCTGTGGGGAAGGGGTCATAGAGACAGATATTGGGGGTGAGGGACATCATGGCAGCTGTCTGTGCCATGTTTGAGCCGATCATGCCAGCTGCGCCGACGATCGTTAGCTTGTCTTGTGTGAGGAAGCTCATAATTAGTTGAAGTGTATAATTAACTATGGTTGTGAATTATCGCTAGCAAATGTACGTTTTTTTCTCTGCTTACGCTTCGGATTGACAAGCTCAGAGAATGAATCAAAACGTCTTTGGAACATAAAGCCAAGCCCCTGTGTCGTCAGTGACTGACGCAGATACTGGTACATATTGTTGTAGTGGTTGTAGGCCTTCAGACGGAGTGTCCCCGTGTGATTGAGCTTATACTCTAGGTCAAACTCCCCGATGTACTTCCCTTGCAGGAAGGGATTGTCATGATAGCCTACATTCCCGTTGATAATCAGTCGATCGTTGAGCCAGCTCCCAGAGAAGAGCAGCTCAATATCAGTGTCCTCAAAGGCAGAGTTACTTGTACGGATGTTTGTCCCCAGCTGGATATCCCGAGAGAAGTTCCCTAGCAGATGCGTCAATTGCTCTGATAGGGTTGTGGTGGCCAGTGTCGCCCATCCCTCTGAGACTCCCTTAGTATTTCGCCTATTCTCTGGAGTATAGAACTTGCCCAAGGTCATCAGATACAGCACCTGACGATTACGCTCGTCCTGCGTATTGACCAGTGACTGCACTCGGCGATCCACCTCTACCTCTGCACCAGGGAGCTCTAGACCAAGTGTGATGTCGGGCTTAGCTACGATACCACTAAGCTGTAGCGTGCAGTTGACAGGCATGTGTGTACGCTTAGACTCCGTAGAGAGCCCAGCATCGAGGTCGGCGATGTTGGCTGTAAGGCTGTAGACTGCCTTTAGATCAATAGAGGCCTGCATCGGGTCGCCTCGGAAGTTAAGCGTGCCACCCTCCCGTAGAGTGAAACGACGGCGTGTGAGTTGTTCGAAGTTAAACACGTACGATCCCTCATATAGGGTAAGTCCACCATAGGTCGTGACAGCTCCTGTATGCGGAATATCAATCGTCAGATCACCCTCACAGCGAGCTTTCACTTCATTGGGAATATTGCTAGAACCGAGGCGCAGTGCAAGACGTGCCTCAGGCGTAACATGCAGTGCCATCCGCATGCTTAGCTCCGTTTCCCCCTCGGTTGTAATGGGGGCAATAGGGGGATTAAGTAGACTATCAGGTAGAGCCTGGGGGCGTAGGGGCTTGAAGACCATCAGATGATCTTCCTTGCGGACATCTGTTTTGTTGAAGTCCAACGTGACATCCGTTCCCTCGGCACTGTGCATATTCACCTCGAGCAGGATGCGCGGTAGCTTCCCCTTGAGTCGTGCCCAACCCGTACCATACGCCGTACCATAGAACGGTAGCCGCTGCTTACTCTTCGTCTGAAGCACCTTCATCTGGACAAGATCCTTAGCCTCTAGGTTCAGCTCAAAGTCACCAAAGTATCGGTGTCGAATCTCCCCATTGATAAGTCCCGTATGCCCCTCATCATCACGTGCAGGGATATTGTTAAACTGAATTGAGGTTGGGGTAAAGGTGAGTTGCTTGGAGAAGAAGTAACGCGTCCCCAACAGACGCACCCCGAGACAACCATCCTCGACGTCAGCACTCCCCTCTACCGTCACGCCATCCTCAAACACCCCGAAGAGCCTCATCTTACCCGTAGCTCGCCCCTCTACCCGATCAAAAAGCGTATCCATGAACTTGCCCACGAAGTCTGCTCTCAGTCGTGTTGCATCAAACCGAAGGTCAATCCCCGCACCTCCTGCAGGTCGTATGTAGCCCTCTACATCCGACGTGCCACCATCAGCCTGTGCCACATGACCACGGAGCATAATACGTCCATCCTTACTATCAAAGGTAAGCCCTGCACGAAGAGCCCCTACATCCACACCCTTGACATAGAAGGCAGGGGAGGAAACCTCCGCACTGGCTTGGATGACTCCACTACGCAAGCTAGCTTTCGCATTGCCCGTTAGCTCGGTATCGAGCATATCAAAGGTAACACCAGCCGACTGCAGGATATAGAGAAGGTTAATCTTGCGAAGAGCCACATTCAGGTATTCATTGGGTTGGTTACTCAGAGCTCCATCGATGCTAATCCGACGCTCCGTACTAGAGAGATCTAGTCCATGGATACGTACTTGCCCTTGGTGTAGCTGTACTTGGGCTGGAGCAATTGTCCAATCCTCCCCATTGATACGGATACGTGAGGGTGCGAGGCTAAAGGAGGTACTCAGGGAAGTACCCTTCACTCCATAATTCGTCTCTTGAGAGAAGTGGGTCCCAACACCAATTAGACCATTTGCCTCACCCGTTGCATCTTGTCCCAAGTTGATACGAGTATGGATACTATCTGCCTCTACGTGGCTTGTAATGCCAAAGCCTTTAATCTCTGCCCCCTTGGCTAGGCGGATATCAGAGGAGAGCTGTAGACGGTGATCGGCAAAGTTCAAGGAGAGGTCTTGGAAGGTATTGCCATTGAAACGCAACAAAGGCGATTGTGCATACAGGGTCAACTCATGAGTAGTCCCTTGATAGGTAGCACGAAGCGTCCCTCCCTTATCCATCTGCACAGGCAAATGAAGAGCCTCTACCCACTCATCAGGGATGTGCTGGATATTTAGCTCCAGCTCATAAGACGATCGGGCTGGACGTAGCAAGCGAGGTCGAGGGATATCCCCCACAAGAAGGGAAGGGAAATAATGACGGAGTGACTGCTTCAAGTCTGGCAGGAGTGAGGCAAGGGTATAGCGCCCACTGAGCTGAGCTGTCAGATAGGGTGAAGACAGGTGTATGAGGCGTCCCGTCTCAGGACTTCCTACGAGCTGTAGCTGTATATCCCTTAGGGAAAGCCTCTGCTTCTCTGAGGTGAGCATCAGTGACTCTAGAGCAATAAGCCCACGACCTCTATCCGCATTTAGCTCGTCGATATGTGCTGCCCCCGAACCCTCAATGCTATACTTGCCTAGTAGACCAGTGAGGCCAATAGCCTCAGGATGTACATTCGTCTTGAGTGAAAGGTCTACATCCCGAAGTACACCCTTTGCAAAGGTCACAGCCCCCTGTGCCTCTAGTGTGGCGTTGGGATCCTTTAGATTGAGCGTTACTTCATGGCGATGAGGTTGCAGCGTTCGAAGCGATAGGTTCAGGTCACGATAGGTATAGCCTCGGTAGGTAAACTCTGGGCTGGTTAGCTCCGTCTCTACCTGCCAGTCATCCATCTGGTCTGTGGTACGCTTTGCCTTGACCCTGACAGATGTAGCGATTTGATCTAGAGGTAATGTCTCCCCGAGGAAGGGGGCGAGGCGAAAGGCTTCGGTCTGTAGCTCTGCCTCCACTTGTCTGAGCCTCCTATCCTCGAGCTGTACCCCGATCTGGTAACTCCACTTTCCTTGATCGGTGCGAAGCATCCCTGAGCTATTCACCCTTCCTGCCACATCATAGTCCAGCTCACCCTGATAGGAGAGAGAGCCGACCCGTTGCGCATACTCCAAATAGGATCGTGTAGACTCAGGGAGCAGAGGACTGAGGAGGGTTATAAGTTTTGCTTGCAGATAGAGCTGCTCCGTGTTTAGCATCGCTCGCTGGAGCTTCCCTTCACCATCCCACCTAGCAATGATATGCTCCTCTAGGGTGAAGAGTCCTGGGATCTCAAGGGAGATATTCCCTTGGCCTTCGTTAGGCTTTACCCTCGTATAGAGAGCACGAAGTGCTAGATGCTCCTTACGATCCTTGAGGGTGGGATGGAGGAAGGCGAGGTCAGAGAGGGCAAGATCACTATCAGCAAGCTCAGCCTCACGGATGAGCATGAATCCCTTGCCCCTTAGGTCAAGTGTAAGTAGAGGTAGTGAGAGCTTACTGTCAGGAAGCTTGGCTTGTATATTGCGTAAGGTGAGGAGCTGATTACGAAGCTCAGCCTGTCCCGTTAGGGCAGAGAGTTGAAAACCTGATTGAAGCGAGAAACTCAGTTCGTCAATAGCCCCCCCTATATAGCCCTCAGAGAAGCGTAGGCGACGGATCCGTGTAGAGAGCTTATCGACCACGACACGCTTGACTCCACCCTCCTCGAGGGTGATGCCAAGGTCTCGCACGATGATACTATTGATGTCTACCGGCATAGATGCCCCATCCTTCTTTGGCTTGCTGAGGTGATCAATGGTGTGCTGGATATTTAAGCGTCCGGTCTTCGCATCTCGGATGAGCGAGAGAGAGGCAGAGAAAAGGCGTGCCGAGGTGATACGCACCTCTTGGTCATAGATTAAGTCAGAGAGGGTCATTCCCCCTACAAGGCGATCAGCCTTGAGCATCTCACGCCCTGCAGTATCAAGCACCGTTACCCCCTGCACCTCAATATCCGTCCATCCCGTAAGACGTACACGCTGAAGCTGCACGGGACTATCGAAGAGCTCGGTGAGGAAGTTACCCACTCGACGAGCTGCAGCCTCTTGTATAGCTGGGATACGAAATAGAGCAAGTGGGACCAGATAGAGTAGCACGAAGAGGGAAGCAGCAATCCATGCCACCACCCGAAGAACCTTCAGGAAATGTTTATTTACCTGCCAATAGCGCATCCGTCGTCCTTAATACTCTTCTTGTCACTCACGAGCCGTAGCTCTTCCTCCACACTCTAAACGCTTTACATACAGCCAAAGTGTGGACAAAGATACGACAATGTAGGTAGAGCAGGAGCTATTGACCTTAGGAGAAAAATGAGGGAGGGATAAGAGACCTCCCCAAAAGGCATCCAATAGAGGCAAGATATGGCTAGTAATAAAGGGGGAAAACACCCGAACGCCATCCTCATTCTACTATATGTAGTGCGTAGGTAAGTCTAAAAAAAGTACGCTAGCTCCCTCCCGAGAGCCAGCGTTAAGACTGTGTCATTACCACAAAAAAGCATGACGATATAAGTTGAGAAACTGAGCCGAAAGCCGGACTCGAACCGGCGACCTATTCATTACGAATGAATTGCTCTACCAACTGAGCTATTTCGGCAACTCCCCGAGCGTCTTACTACGCTCTAAAAGCGGTGCAAAGATAGAGATTTATTTGAGATCCTCCAAAAGCTCTCCGAGGAACTTATCCAGCTCCTTACCCAAGCCATCCAAGAGCGGAGTGGAGAGCTTCACAAGGTCTTCATCCAAAAAGAGTAGCTCCTCAATCACAGAGAAGTCCGAGCGAACGAGCTCAATTGAGAAGGGACGTGCAAAAACCTCCTTGCACCAGAAGCCTTTTTGCTCCAAACGCGTCACCAGCTCACGAACCGTCTCAACAGCCTCTGTCGCTGGCTCATCAATCGTACCCGTATCAGACCAAGAGAAAATCTCTTGATGTGCTATGAGTTCATCTTGATCATCATAGATGCGTAGCTCTCCCTCTTCACAATCGATTTGCAGGAAGAGGTCATTCACTGGTCTGGTTAGGAGTGGCGCTTCTTCACTAGCCAATGCAAGGAAGAGCTTACGCAGGAGTTGTAGTTCCCTTTCGTTGCTATGTGCCATATCTCTTTTTGAAATCATCGTATCCTCCCACTAGCCTTACCAGGACGGATCACCCAAGCTCATTGATGAGCTATGAATGGACGGGCTGGTAAGGCTAATAGGAGAGATACAAAGGGAGGTGTGGACTTACTGCTTCTTGTACTTCTTCCAGTCCACGTTACGCATATCCCCAGAGGCTGCGATCTCCTGATGGAAAGCAAAGCAACACTCTAGATCCTGAGGTGTCTGCCCCTTCACTCCGAGCTCTAGGTACTCACGGAGCAGAGGCTTGTAATCGGGGTGTACGCACTTCTCGATGATTTCCTCAGCTCTCTGGCGTGGACTCTTACCACGAAGGTCAGCGATACCATACTCCGTGATGATAATCTTCACTGAGTGCTCGCTGTGGTCGAGGTGAGAAACCATGGGTACAAAGGCAGAGATCTTCCCATCCTTAGCAGTCGAAGGCGTGGTGAAGATGGAGAGGTAGCCGTTACGTGCGAAGTCACCCGAGCCACCGATACCATTCATCATACGTGTACCATTGACGTGCGTGGAGTTGATATTACCGAAGATATCAGCCTCTAGAGCTGTATTGATCGTGATGATACCGAGACGGCGGACAATCTCTGGGTTGTTGGAGTACTCCTGTGGTCGGAGAAGGAGCTTGTCCTTGAAGAAGTCAAGGTTGGCATAGATATCTTGGATCACGGGGCGAGAGACTGAGAGTGAGCAGCCACTAGCGAACTTCACACGTCCCTTCTTCATCAGCGCAATCACAGCGTCTTGGATGACCTCGGTGTAGACATTAAAGGCTGGGATCTTCTCATTATCTCCTAGCGCACCAAGTACAGCATTCGCTACATTACCCACACCACTCTGTAGAGGGAGGAATTCCTTAGGCAGACGACCAGCCTCCATCTCGGAGACGAGGAACTGAGCTACGTTATTCCCAATAGCTTGTGTCACCTCATCTAGAGGAGCGAAGCCACCTTCGTCATTAGGCTCACTGGTACGTACTACACCGACGATCTTAGCGGGATCAACCTTGATGCAGGTATCACCGACACGGTCACTAGGGCTGTAGATAGCTATATCTCTGCGGTGAGGAGGGTCAAGCGGCTCAGCGAGGTCGTGCATACCTCGTATTTCCTTTGGATGCTTATCATTCAGCTCGACTATGATCTTGTCTGCTAGACGGCAGATGGTAGGTAGGATACCCACACCACAGGTAGGCACGATCTCTCCATCTTCGGTCACGTCAGCAGCCTCTACAATAGCTACGTTCACCTTCCCAAGGAAGCCGTAGCGGAGCTCCTGAGCCACCATTGAGAGGTGCATGTCGAAATAGGGGTTGCTCGCTGCATTGATCCCCGTACGCATATCCTTGTTGGATTGATACGGAGTACGGAACTTCACTGCCTCGGCACGTGCCAGAGCGCCATCGAGACGGTCTCCCGTACTTGCACCCGTAAACATCCCGATCTTGAAGGGACGACCAGCGGCATGCTCTGCCTCTGCTCTACGAGCGATAGCCCCTGGGACTACCTTCGGACAGCCAGCAGGCGTAAAGCCACTGAAACCAACATTGTCGTTGTGCTGCACCAGCGCAGCAGCCTCATCTGCTGTGATAAACTTCAAAGCCATGATTCGTTATTTATATGGATATTTTATGATCCTTGTTTGTTCTCTCCGTATAAAAGACTTACTGAGAAGCAAAAGTAACAAATACCTTGCTATTTCCCTGCATTCTTATGTCGCTCCCAAAGGTCAGGTCTCAGACGCTTGGTACGCTCTGTGGCCTGATTCATCTTCCACTCCTCTATCTTCGCAGCATGGCCACTGAGTAGGATCTCTGGCACACACCACCCTTTGTACTCAGCTGGACGTGTGTAAATCGGTGGAGCAAGGAGATCGTCTTGGAACGTATCTGAGAGCGCACTCTCAGCATCACCGATTACCCCGGGCAACAGACGCACGATAGCGTCTGTCATGATTGCAGCTGGCAGCTCTCCCCCCGTCAAGACATAGTCCCCCACGGAAATCTCTCGTGTGATGAGATGCTCACGGATGCGGTGGTCAATACCCTTGTAGTGTCCACAGAGGATAATAAGGTTCTCCCTTAGGCTCAGCTCATTGGCTATCCCTTGGTTGAAGGTCTCCCCATCGGGAGAGGTATAAATCACTTCGTCATACGCACGCTGCGATTTCAGGTCACTGATAGCTCTGTCAATGGGCTCAATCTGTAGGATCATACCCGCTTCGCCCCCGAAGGGATAGTCATCTACCCGTCGCCATTTATTCGTTGAATAGTCTCGGATGTTATGCACCTCCAGCTCCAGGTATCCAGCTTGCTGTGCACGCCCGATGATGGAGTGCTTCAGCGGGCTCTCCAGTAGCTCGGGCACGACGGTCAGTATATCTATGCGCACGTATTTTGTCTGTATCCAAATATTATTTCCTAGGGCAAAGGTACTCACTCTTGGGCAGTCCCTCCCCATGCTGTATAAATTCAGAGCAGGTCAAGGGTACAGATCGGGTGAGAACACCTGTGCAGAGTTAAAAATCACACCCGCCTAGGGCTCGAGCTCTACCCCTCGAAACTCCTCTATCTAGGGACACTTGCAGTGCCTACCAACAAGTTACCATAACTCGTCACAACGAGTTACCGTAACTCGTCTAAATGACTTATGGTAACTCTCAATCAAGAGTTATGGTAAGTCGTTCGAGCGACTTACCATAACTCATTAGAAGCTAATTTTGAAGGAAGCATAGCACACTGATAATCTGCACTTTATAAAGAAACATAGACCTAGACTTATCTCGAAGGCTAGAAACCCTATTTCCCCATCCACAAAGAGTGTTTACATTTTCTCCATCGCTCCCGAAAGAAAATCCCTAGCCTCTTTATCCAAGCACATAAAAAGGACGGTCGTGCGCTATACATAGCACACGACCGTCCCAAAAGATGGCTTCTAGCCCAAGAGCTAGAGTAAGAGGCTAGAGTCGCTCAATATCCTTGAAATAATTATACGTACCCACCTTGAGCTCGATACATGCCGCTTCATCACAAACGATGATACCCTTAGGATGAAGTTGCAGTGCCGTAATCGTCCACATCTGGTTCACAGCCCCCTCGACAGCCTGTTGTAGAGCTCTGGCCTTGCCATGTCCATTGGCTAGGATGAGCACTTCACGTGCAGCCATCACCGTACCTACCCCTACGGTAAGCGCAGTCTTAGGCACCTTATTGACGTCGCCCTCGAAGAAACGGCTATTGGCAATAATCGTATCGGTCGTAAGCGTCTTGATACGAGTACGAGAGGAGAGGGATGAGCCTGGCTCGTTGAAGGCAATATGACCATCTGGGCCGATACCACCGAGGAAGAGGTCGATACCTCCCACAGCCTCAATTTTAGCTTCGTAGGCAGCACACTCCGCCTCGAGGTCAGAGGCATTACCATTGAGGATATGCACGTTCTCCTTCTTGATATCTATATGGCTGAAGAAGTTCGTCCACATGAAGCTATGATAGCTCTGTGGGTGATCCTCTGGGATGCCTACGTACTCGTCCATGTTGAAGGTAACGACGTGCTCGAAAGAGACACGCCCTGCCTTGTGAGCCTCCACTAGGGCTTTGTACATCCCTAGAGGCGAAGAGCCTGTAGGAAGACCTAGCACAAAGGGTTTCTCTGCCGTAGGGCGAGCTGCTTGGATACGAGCAATGACGTAGTCAGCAGCCCAGCGAGCGATGCCTGAGGAGTCGGGTTGGATAATAAGACGCATGAGGTTAGTTGATGATTAGTTATGCTTATTCGTAAACTTTATGAGGAGTAGCTAAGCCTTCAGCCGCTCAGCCATAGCTTGTCCGAGTGCCCACCCAGCATCTAGGACAGAGGGTAGGTCCGACATCTTCATCTCGACCGATTCGCCAACGAGCTCCCACTTCATTTCGTCAGCAAAGGAAACAAGTCGCTTCACCGCACCAGGAGCCCACGTATAGGAGCCAAAGACCGAGTAAAGGCGATTTTTCACATCTCGTATGCGGATGAGCTGCAGGAGATTTTGGATGGGCGAGAAGAGTTCGCCACAATAGGTCGGGCAACCAATGATGAGCCCTTGGTAACGAAAGATATCACAGAGTATCTCCGAAGGGTCTGATTTCGTCACATTGTGACAAACGATATGGTGTACCCCCGAGGCAGAGAGACTCTGTGCGATGACATCTGCTAGTTGCTCGGTATTGCCATACATAGAGCCGTAGAGGATGACTACACCTGGGATCGAGGCAAACTGTGCGAGACGATCATAGATAGCTCGCGCCTCTTCGTATCCCTCTCTTCCCCAAACGACACCATGCGCAGGACAAACAAAGTCGATGTCGAGTCCCTGCTTGTCGATGCTGGCAAGTGCCTTTTGGACAAAACCTCCATACTTGCCAATGACCGTGGCATAGTACCGTTGCATTTCCCTAAAGTAGGCTGTACGATCTGGCAGCTGGCTATCGAAAAGGTAACCATCAAGTGCCCCAAATGAGCCAAAGGCATCTGCCGTGAAGAGGATCTTATTGGTCTGCTCGTAGGTGAACATGACCTCTGGCCAATGTACCATCGGAGCCATGAGGAATGAGAATTCATGTCTACCGATCCGAAGGGCATCACCATTCTTCACTTCATGTAGCCCCTCTGTGATGCCATGGAAGCCACTTAGCATATCAAAGGTCTTCTTGTTCCCCACGATCTTCATCTCGGGGTATCGTTGCCTCAGCAGACCAATTGAGCCACCATGGTCTGGCTCCATATGGTTTATGATGAGGTAGTCTATCGGTCTCCCCTGAAGGACAAGCTCCAGCTTATGCATGAAGATGTCAGAGTAACATATATCCACCGTATCTATGAGGGTCGTTTGCTCATCTACAATCAGGTAGGAATTATATGCCACACCATTGGGTAGGCTCCACATGTTTTCAAAGAGAGCCTTCATGCGGTCATTCACACCGACGTAGTATATGGAGTCAGTGATTTGAGGTACTTGATACATAGTGCGTAGTATTTCTATTAGAGAAAAGGTGCTGAGGGTATCTCTCCCCAGCACCTTCTGTTATTTCTTCGTGATGGGCTCTGGTTGGAGCGGGTGGCGTAATGAGTAGACAATGAGGAACACCCCTGCGATAACGAAGGGGATACTCAATAGCTGTCCCATGTTGATCCCATAGTTAAGCACCATATCAACCTCCCAAGCCTCCTGGACATTCTTTATGCTCTCGACAAAGAATCGGAAGCCAAAGACCCCAGTCAAAAACCAGCCAAGTATCAGCCCCGAGTACCTACGAGCAGCATCACGCACCCAGTAGAGGTACATGCACCAAGCAAAGACAACGAGGTACGCCAACGCCTCATAAATCTGTGTCGGGTGACAAGCAGGTATCGAGAGACCTCGCTCAGCGAAGCCAGCAAACTCTGAGGCACGAGGGAAGACGAAACCCCAAGGAAGCTCCGTAGGCCTACCGAAGATCTCGCTATTCATCAGATTACCTAGGCGAATGAGTGCTGCAGCAAGCCCCGTTGGCACAGCTAGGCGATCAAGCGTCCAGAGCATCGAACGCTTAGTCACACGCCTGGAGTAGAACCATACAGCGATGATGATACCAATCGTCCCTCCATGGCTTGCCAATCCGCCCTCCCACACTGCGAAAATCTTCATTGGGTTGGCTAGGTAATAAGCTGGATCGTAAAAGAGCACATGTCCTAGACGAGCTCCCACAACTGTCCCCACCACGACATAGATAAAGAGCGAATTGATCCACTCGGGCTTCAACTTCTCCCTCTTCCACATCCTATCTTCGATCAGCGGGCCAAGGATTAAGAGTCCAAGGGCAAAGAGCAATCCATACCAGCGGATACCTCGCCCAAAAACCTCAAAAATCACGGGATCTACATCCCACACGATAGATGCTAGCGTCATATCTATACTTGTATCTTAGTGTAGTCGTATCAGCAGAGTTTGCGTATCCACTCCTCCCGATCACCGGGCAGCAGGTCGATTACAGGGATTTCCTGCATCGTATAGCAGCCTGGTACAAGGCGCATCGAGGCTCGTGCCACAGAGACGAGGATCTGTGCTGTCAGAGCAGGGTTATTGATTTTCATATTAAACTCCAAGAGCTGATTCTGCGTCACACCAGAGACGCCCTTACGGGTCATGTGCACGCCATGCCCCATATCGATGAGCGCCTCCACGTCATCGACGACGGAGACATGCGTCTCATCATGAGCAAAGTATTCATCAGCCTTAATAGCAGAAATAACGTCTTCTGCACGGAAGCCTTGCTCCAGCTCGATGTACACCATACGTCGGTGGATACCCGTCCCTGTGGGGATAGTCATTGAGAGTGCCTTACGTACGCCCTTGATGGCTTTGACAGCAACAGTATGCCCCATGCTCATACCGGGACCAAAGTTCGTGTAGGTAATCCCCTTAGGCACAATAGCCTCCATGAGGGTACGCACCACGGAGTCACTACCAGGATCCCAACCCGAGGCAATCACAGAGACCACGCCATGTCGCCGTGCCACTTCGCCCAGAGAACGACGAAGAGAGACAATATCCGTGTGAATATCAAAGCTATCAACCGTGTGAATACCTTCGGCTAAAATCGCCCTTGCCGTCTCCTCTACGAGGCGTGTTGGGGTACAAAGCAAGGCAACATCCACCTGCCCCAGCTCACCAATGGAGCTTACCACACGATAGGGACGAAGTTCGTAGGGAATGTTCGTTGCGTCTCTACGCACAACACCAACCAGCTCAAAGTCTGGAGATGCAAGCAATGCCTCCACGGCATATCGACCAATATTCCCATAGCCTACGATAGCAGCTTTGATTTTCTTAGTTGCAGACATTATATATCTCTTTCTTCCGTTAATCTAAGTATTCCGAAAACCTTATTATATGCGCAACAAAGATAAGAAATATCGGTCTAGAGGGGGCACTATAAAACCACCGATATGAAGGAATACCTGACTAGACAATCTTAGATTACCACAAGGCGTATATCGTAGGTCAAGCAAGTAAGACAGCATCCCCACGCAAAGCATAGAAGACTATGAAAGAGGCACTTACAATCGTATCAAAATAAACCAACAGCGAGTTACCACAACTCGTCCTAACAAGTTATGGTAACTCGTTCAAACGAGTTATGGTAAGTCTCGAAAACGAGTTACCACAACTCTTCTTTGCGACTTACCATAACTCACCTACACCCCATCCGAAACCCTTTAGAATAGGGCTATTGCGAGGCGCATTTTTCCCTCTTCATCCTCCATCCTATTAGGTTGGGTAGCACACATGTCACCCATATCCCCTCATTAGTTTTGCCTTACGCACCTTGTAATCCTCCCATCATTGCTTGTTCCTACTGACTTCTTTGAGGTGCGTCTACAACACGAAAGCCCAAGGCGGTACGCTCACCTACTGAGCATACCACCTTGGGCTTTTCGGAACAGGCTCTTTAGACTATTTCGTCTTCTTTATCCCATCGAGATAGTAGCTCATGAGCTTATTCAGGGCGAGGTGACAGGCTGGACAGAAGTCAGGGTTGGCATTCGACCGCATACGACAGTCAAAGCTCGGGCGATACATCCCCTTCTTGCTGTAGGCTGCACCTTCGTATAGCCCCACAGGATACTTCTTGGCTTGGGCAGGAGGTGTGGGAACGGGAGTACCCTTGCGGATCAGGTGTGACCACTTCTTGCCCTTAAAGTCCTTGAGGTTCGTAACGTTCTGCTCCCAGGGCTCGACATCCCTAGAGTAACTCTCCGATACCGCATCATCTTCGTAGAAGTATTCGTCGGTCAAGCCCCCGAAGCTGTGCCCGAACTCATGTACGATCACAGGGAGATAGTACTTGTGGTGTGTCGAGCTGATGAGGTAGGAGTTGTAGATACCGCCACCACCATAGACATCACTATTGACAAGGATGATTAAGTGCTCATAGGGGATGCCTACGAGGGCATCATTGATGGCCTTGACCCGGCGGGTGGTTAGGTAGCGATCGCTGTAGAAGGTGTCGAAGTGGGAGCTGAAGGGCGTGCGGGGCCAGAAGTGCTCACGGGGGACAGCGACACCCGAGTCCTTGGAGGTAGAGCGGACGGCAACGACATTGAAGTGCTCCCGATAGCTCTTGAAGGGCTCGTAGGAGAAGATGGCATCCACTGCAGCCCGAGCATCCTTGAGGAAGAGTGGCATCTCAGCCTCGGTGTAGCCTTCGGCCAGGATGGCTAGGTCGATGCAGTCCTTCGCCGTACCCGACTTGATGAGGTACTCGTGGGGCAGGGCGGGCTCCTTCGTACGGTCGTGAATCAAGATGTCGGCAGGGTCAATGCGCTGCACCTGTGTGGCGATGACCTCTGCATGCGCACCGCTTAGCTCCATCGTCACCGTGATAGGTGCCTTAGGGTAAGGGATGAGGAAGACATTCTCGTAGGCACGCTGTACCCGCTTGGCTTCATCGGTCAGTCGCCACTCTTGGTAGAGCGAGTTGAAGGACGTGCAGTAGATGACCTTCCCCGAGGCTTCGTCCCGTACATAGAGACGAGCGTTACCTCTTAGAGCGAGGCTATCGAGGTGGTGCCTACGACCCGCCCAGCCCGTGAGTAGGTGATGCTCCTCTGGGTAGATGGTCGTGTGCTCAGAGTCCCCCGAGAAGATGTAGTCCAGGCGCAGCGTGCTGTCTCGGAAGAAGGTGTCGAAGTGCTGTGCCGCAGCTCGCTCTGCCCATCCCATGAGGAGGCAGAGGGCGACGAGGAGAAGGGAGGTAGTCTTTCTTCGCATGATCATGAAGCGTTAATGAGTTTAAAGTAGCAGAGTAGTACGTCACACACGGCTGTGTGGAGGGTAGGGTTCGTCTCTGAGGGCACGGTACATACGATCATAGGTGGGCAGGATGAGCCCATGGTGATGCGCCGTACGTACGACATAGCCCGTGAGGTTCTCCAGCTCCGTCTTTCCCCCAGCGAGGAAGTCCACGTGCATAGAGCTGGTGCTGGTAGGGATCATGAAGGTCTGTCGCTCGATCGTTCGCTCTACCGCGTCTTCCCCTAGGTCGTGCCCTAGGGCAGTGTAGAGCTGGCAGAGCTCCTCGATGAGCGCACGCATCCCTCTAGGGTGCTGGGCGAGGGCTTCGCCTACAGTGAGGTTGTAGTAGGAGGTCCCCGTAGCAGTGGCAGAAATCATGAGGTACTTCTTGCGGATATGATCCTCTATATCGTCTGGGTTGATTGCCTTCACACCTACAGAGGTAAGTAGGTCGGCTAGCTCCCTCTCTTCCTCGGTGCGTGTGGTCTCACGGCTACCGAAGATGAAGATCTCACGCTCAGCCTCTAGTAGGATCTCTCCTGCCTCGGGCTTTCGCCCCGAGATATAGACACAGCCATCCCACACCCTATTATTAGGCAGAATGCGCTTCACCTGCTCGGTGATGTCAGCACCATTCAGCAGGGGGAGGATGATGGTCTCAGGGGTGATGATGGGTAGAAGCTGGCGAAGATTAGCCTCTAGGTCGTAGCTCTTGGTGGCGAGAATGACAAGGTCAGACTTCGGGAGCTCATGGGGATCCTCCGCCACGAAGTCAGGCTCGACAGTGAAGTCACGTTCTGGGGTATGGACGTGCAGCCCACGAGAGCGAATCGCCTCGAGGTGCGCGCCTCTTGCGAGGAAGGCTATCTGACGTCCCTTCCCCTCTCTACGGGCAGCCTGGACGAGCATCGCCCCGTAGTAGCCCCCGACACCGCCTAGACCCGAGATGGTGATATGATGCAGCAGCATAGAGATTGATTCGTTTGAGTTTGTTCTGGCGACTATTATCGATGCTTACGAAGCCGTCCCTTGCGATATTCCCTGCGTCGCCAATAGCGCATGAAGGCCTCGGTGAAGTGGAGGAAGAGGAGATGACGGCGATAGTGCTTCAGCCTCGTAAAGCAGTTTAGGTAGCGACGCTTACGTGCTCTCACGAGGAAAGGCTTATAGAGCCTAGTGTAGAGGTTATAGGCCTCTTCATCGTGCAGGTGGAGCATGTAGTAGTTCCAAAGGTAGTTTACAAGCAGGGTATTCCCATAATCAGTAAAGCTACAGTTATGCTGTCCCTCCAGAATGAGACCCTCGAGGTCTTCGAAGAGCGTCAAGGCATTCTTCTGAGTAATTTTCTCCGTGATTGCCCCGGGTCTCCCTACTCGATAGTGAAGCCCTACAAAGGGTAAGATCCGATAGGCAGAACATCGCCAAAAGACCTGAAAGGTATAGCACACATCCTCTAGGCTATGCCCCTCCACGAAGTGCAAGCCTTCGATAAGCTCCCTCCTATATACCCGTTGCCACACGGCAGGAGATATACTCACGTTCTCCCCAGAGACATATCGGGTTAAGGCTTCCTCCTTCGTATAGCGACCACTATGACTTGGAATATCTTGTGATGCTACCCGATCAGGGTAAACCTCATCAAAGCCAAAGCCGACCAAGTCAAGATCAGGCTCATGCTCTAGGGCATCTACACAACGCTCATACGTATCCAGCTCTAGCCAGTCATCACTGTCCAGGTAGGTCACATAGGGGCAGTCCCCGACGTACTCTAGCCCAAGATTACGAGCAGAGCTTAGTCCTCCGTTCTCCTTATGTAGCACGAGGATACGATCATCCTGCCGAGCATACTCCTCACAGATCGCCCCGCAGGAGTCGGGGGAGCCATCATCGACAAGTATGATACGCAGCGCCCTAAAGGTCTGATGCTGGACAAACTCAATGCACTGTCGCAGATAAGGCTCGACCTTGTAGACAGGGATAATGACAGCTAGACGAGGACTGGACGGGGACGTGATCGACATAGAGCTTGGAACCTAATAGTAGTGAGGCTGGAGTAGGCTAAACAATTAGCGGTGAGCAATGCGATAGAGGAAGGATTGAACCCCGAGGAAGGCTCTTGGCATCCGATGGAACAAACGATACTTCCACCACCTAGAGCGTGAGCGGAAGGTATTGAGGTAGGGACGCTGGCTTAGTCGCTGAGCGATCTGGAGGTACTTCCCTCCATGCTCTGCATAGGCTCCGGGGGACTTGACGAGGAGCTTCATGTGTCGCCAAAGGCAATTCACTGCCAAGGTATTGGCAAGAGCAGTGAAGGTCGGGTCGTTATACCGCTGGATGAGCACCTCCAAGTCCTCAAAGAGCGTCTCCCGATCAGGTATGGTCACATCCGTGATAGCACCTGGACGCTGGATGCGATAGTTCACCCCCACACGTGGCAGGAGTGCATAGGCTGTACTTCGCCAAAAGACCTCCAGAGTGTAGGGGACATCCTCCCACTTATGTCCCTTAAAGAACGTCAAGCCCTCTACGAGCTCTCTGCGATAGACCTTTGCCCAAACAGGAGGTGCTACGATTGGTGAAGTCATGGAGACATAATGCAGGAGAGCCTCTTCGTGGCTATAGGTACGAGCCTCGGGGACGACCTCCTCCACCTGCTCTGGAGATACCCTGCGATGCCCATAGCCAACCAAGTCAAGCTCTGGATGACGCTCTAGGGAGGCGATACATGCCTCATAAATGCCTTCCTCTAACCAGTCATCACTGTCTACGAAGGTCACGTAGGGGCAGTCCCCTACAAGTGCTAGCCCTGCATTTCGAGCATCACTAAGCCCACCATTCTCCTTGTGGATGACGTGCACCCGTGGGTCTACTGCTGCGTATTCCTCACAGATAGCACCACAGCTATCGGGGGAGCCGTCATCGACCAAAATAACCCGAAGAGCCCTGTAGCTCTGTGTCAAGATCGACTCAATACATGCCCTGAGGTAGGGCTCGACCTTGTAGACAGCTACAATGACAGCCAGAGTGGCATCTGCGGGGTGAAGGTTGGAGACCAAGAGCTATACTATTTATGACGATGAAACAGCTCCCTCACCAAGAGCCTTAGGCGAAGTAGGCTAAGGGGATGACGATAAAGCCAGTAATGACGGAGTCGCTCCCACCGAGAGCTAAAGACGCTAATGTAGGGGCGGGACTGCACCTTCCTCAGGAAGGTTAGGTAGTCAGAGCTCAGGGTGTCAAAGAGCACCCTCTCCCTAGTGATGCGCTTGAACTGAAGCCAAAGATAACTCAGCTCTAACGTATTGGCATAAGTAAGAAAAACCTGATCCTCTCCCCGACGATCGATGAGACTCTCTAGGGAAAGGAAGAGGTCACGCTGGTCTAGCAGTCTACTCTCGGTAGCTGCACCTGGTCTCTGGACTCGGTAGTTCAACCCAGCGATAGGGAGAAGGGCATAGCTACCCGAGCTTTGCCAAAGCACCTCCAGAGTGTAGCTCACATCCTCCCACAGCCTTCCCTCGGGGAAGCTAAGCCCTACTAGGGCTGAACAGCGATAGACTCGGCTCCATACCAACGCTCCGACGATAGGCGATTTGCAAGAGAGGAAGAGGCGCAGAGCCTGCTCCCTCGTCAGCGTCTCCTGCGATGGGATCAAGGGGTGGACATGATCGGGGTAGACCATATTGTACCCGTAGCCTACAATGCTCACCTCGGGGTGCTCCTCGAGGTGACGAATGCACCGCTCATAGGTACTCCCCTCGAGCCAATCATCCGAATCCAGGAAGGTGACATAGTCACAGCCGTCGATGTGCTTTAGTCCAAGGTTGCGTGCCGAACTCTGGCCTCCGTTCTCCTTGTGCAGCACAATCACCCGCTCGTCTCGCTGGGCATACTCCTCACAGATCGCCCCCGAAGCATCAGGCGAGCCATCATCGACGAGTATGACTCGGAGATCTCGGTAGCTCTGGTTCAGGATAGACTCTATGCACTGTCGCAGATAAGGTTCGACCCTATAGACGGGTACGATGACGGCTAGCTTCATCTTCGCTCCAGTAGTGTGGTGTAAAAGTCTTGATACCCCCGAGCCATTGCCCGATAGTCAAAGAGCAGGGCACGCTCACGAAGTCTCTGCCCTCGCTCGGGCTCCCGTTCATGGAGCTCCAGTCCCTCTAAGACAAGGCTTGCCATAGCCTCGGGCTCGACGTCTCGGAAGTAATACGCTTCCTCTCCCCCTACCTCCGGCAAGCTAGTCATCGGGCGAAGGAAGAGAGGCTTACCGAGGGACATGGCCTCTACGACTGGGAGCCCAAAGCCCTCCGCCATCGAGGGATGTACGAGTGCACGACAATGGTAGAGGAGCTGAGCCTTCTCCTCATCCCTCACCGCCTTCATCAGGTGCACTCGCCCCTGTAGTCCATAGCGAGCCACGAGCGAGGTAATGCGCTCTAGGTAATCGGCTTTGACCTCCGAATAGACCAGCACGAGCTGTAACTCCTGGGGCAGGGCTGCGAGCATGGGGATGAGTAGGTGCTGTTGCTTCTTCTCATGCAGTACCCCTAGGGCTAGTAGATAGGGAGCCCGAGGAATCAGTCTAGGTTTAGGGAGGGACGCTAGACGGGCTTCATCGGGAAGGAAGATCCCGTTGTGGATCACCCTCACTGGCAGATCCTCCGCCAGCTCAAAGAGCTCTCTATGCCTCATGAGATCCTCCTTCACATAGTGCGATATGCAGGCGATGCCCGTAGCCCGACGGAGGTTAGAGGCTACTAGTCGCAACAGCTTCTCCCGCTTCTTTGGGGCAAGAGGCTCGGTCAGGAAGTTTAGATCATGAAGGGTCACGAGACAGGGTTTACCCCACAGCTGTGGGAAGTAATGCTGTCTCTGATGGGTCAAGTGTATGAGGTCAAAGCCTCGGGGGCTTGGGTTGAAGAAGGTATGAAGCGGCGAGAAAGCCACCCTATCCTCTTCTCCTGCTCCTCGGGGGGCATAGAAGTGGTACTCCAGCTCACCATTCCCTATCTCCCGTAGCCCCTTCTCTAGGGCACGGCAGTAATAGCCCAAACCAGAGTATGGGTAACGTCTACGCTCTAAGTCGATGAGCAGGCGAGGGCTACTTACGGGCTTCATGAGAGTAAAGATACTCAGAGTTGGTCAAAGATCCCCTGCCAGCGTGGTATGTTTCGCTCGGGGAAGTATTCCTCGACATGTCGCATAGAGGCCTCGGCAAGGCTTTGACGTAGCTCCTCCCGAAGGCATAGCTCACGTAGCTTCGTAGCGTATTCGTCTAAATCAAAGGGAGTAACGAGACGTCCATACTGCTCCCCTGTGCCTATGATCTCCTTGACCCCATCGGAGCATCCGAAGGCAATGGGTACGACTCCGTAGCTCTGAGCCTCGGTCAGTACGAGTCCCCAGCCTTCGTAGGTAGAGGTCATAGCTAGGACGGAGGCCTGAGGATAAATCAGGCTAGGATCAGGGGCATAGCCTCGGAGGCTTATGCGGGGCAGTTGCTTATCCTCGATCAGTGCCCTTAGGTACTTTTCTTCTTTGCCCTGACCATAGATCTCTACCGACCACTCGGGGAGCTCTCGGTGTATCCGCTCCCAGATGTAGATGAGTCGATCAGCCCGCTTGTCGGCATAGCTAAGTCGCCCCATGAAGATAATCTTCTTCGGACGATCGAGGAGGGTCACCTCTCTCTTTGGGGGGCGCACCATGTTGGGCAGAGAGACAAACTTCTTCTGCTCCTCCTCGCTTAGTCCGAGGGAGTCTGCAAAGATCTTGATGTAGCCTGGTGCGAGGGTGATGAAGCAGTCCACCTCGCTCACCAGATGTCGGTACCACTTGATGAGCCGTGCACGATCGGGGACAAGGAGCCTTCGGGTGCGCCGTATAAGTAGGCTGTAGATGTTCTTATGCCAGGGGTGATGAGGCTTATAGCCTGCACGCTCCCTACGGTCGATCAGCTCCCAGAGTGGCGAGCTATGGCACCAATAGATGAGCCGTAGACCTACCGAGCTCAGGTAGGCAAGCTGGTCATTAGGTAGTGCTATAGGGATGATCACGACTTGTATCCCTCGTGCCTTGGACTCTCTGAGGATAACGTCTGCACTCTCCCGAGTCCAAAGCCTTACCCCCTCTGGGAAGAGTGTCAGACTGATCTCAGGGCAAGCGGGCAGTACCCATTCCTCGGCACGATGCTCCTCGGCAAAGAAGTGCGTACAGATACCCATCTGGCGAAAGATCAGGCTCGTCTCCCTAGAGACTTCCTCTGCTCCCCCCAGCGCAAGCCGGCGGTGTACAATCGCTACGTGCAAACCCTTTGTATCCATTCTAAAACAAGCTAAAAAGAAGCCCCTCGTGGGGGCAAAGCTAGAGACCTCAAGGGAGGGATCGGGGGAACCTCGTGGGGAGTACCCTCGGTACCTCTTAGCAGTTTCCCTCGGTACCTCTGGAGGAGTTTCCTCGGTACCTTCGTGAGGTCATAGACTCCCCCCTCAATCTCTCAACGGGAAAAAGGGAGGATCGTGTACGAGCTAAAGCCCATCGAGTACCAAGGCGAAGGCCTCTACCTCCTGCCTCGGCAGTCTGATCATACTCTAACTAGAGACGCTTGAAGATCTCCTCCCACGCCTCACGGCTCCGCTCGGGGCTATACTCCAAGCGTTTGCTTAGACACCCCTGCTGTAGCTTCGCCCGATAGTCCGTGTCACGACAGAGCCTAATCAGTCGCTGTGTATACTGGCTCAAGCTGAAGGGGCGAACCAGCACCCCTGCACGCTCATCCTCGCCAAGTACGGCACGTACCCCCGAGGAGCAGGCGAAAGCCATCGGCACAACACCATGGTTCTGTGCCTCGGCAAGTACCATCCCCCATCCCTCATGTGTGGAGGTCAGTAGCAGTACAGAGGCTCTTCGGTAGACCTCGCTTGGCTCGGCGGTATAGCCACAGAAACGTATGCGAGGGAGTCCCTTCTGCTCCAGGTATGCCTTCAGTCGCTCCTCGTCAGGACCTGTACCGTGTATCTCGACATGCCAATCTGGCAAAGCCTCGTGAGCCCTTGCCCAGATGTCGATGACACGATCCACCCGCTTGTCCGCGTAGCTCAGACGCCCAACGAAGACGATGAGCTTCTCCTTCTCCAGTGTTGGATGTGGCTCTACCTGTAGCGTATTGATGAGGGGAACGAGTTTGGAGGCTTGCTCGGCGGGTAAGTGCAGTCGCTCGGCAAGCTCCCGAGCATACGCAGGGCAAAGTGTGAGGTAGAGATCCGTACCCTCTATGACACGTCGGTAGTAGTCCTCCCATTGCCGTCTATAGGCACCCGTCCAGAGCTTGAAGGGCACACGTAGGAAGATCCACTCTAGGCGCCGACTAAGCTTCTTCTTTACCAAGAGACGACGATCGTCAATAGCAGCCCGATATTCCCATAGAGGCATCCCATGGTTCCAAAAGACTAGCTTCACACCAGAGCTTCTGAGGGCATCTAGGTAAGGGAATGGGGAGATATTGGGGATAAGGAGCACCGAGATCTGATGTAGACGTAGCTCTTGAATAAGGAAGTCTACTGCCTGCTGATTCCAGAGCTTTGCCCCCCCAGGGAATAGCGAGAGAGAACAGTACGTAGGGTCAGGTAGCTGCCACTCCGCCTCACGCCACTCTACTGTATAGTAATGTAGGTGGACGCCCATGGAGGCAAAGAGCTTGCCCGTATCATGCACGATGACATCTAGCCCTCCACGGAAGAGGATCGGATGAACACTAGCGACATGTAGGCCTTCTATTTTCATCTGTGAAGTGGGTTAGCTTTCCTAAGGTCTGTATAGCTCACAGCTATTGTCCCTTGGGCGAAGGGGCATTAAAGGCTCGAGGAACCCTCCCGATGGGGAGCATGGGTAAGACTCTCTTGGAGGCGAACTAAGATCGGCGCCGTCGATGGGGTCAGTCGATCCCCATATCTACGCTCTGCCTCGTGAAGAATCTGGGTGGCCTCACTTACCTGACGCTCCTCTAGTGCGAAGTACATACGGACGCTCGCTTCGTAGAGCGAGAGGGCTAGCTTTAGCTCCTCCTTACTCGCAAACCGTTGCTCGGGCAGGAAGAAACTCTCTAGCTGGAGCACCAGCTCCTCTCCATAAATATCCCGATCGAAGTCCAAGAGATGAGCCTCGATACTGCGAAGCATGGTCCCTTGGTCGATGCTCGGACGTGTACCGATATAGAGCATTGCCTTATACTCGGCCTCCCTACCCCCTTCTCGGAGGTAGGCACGAACAAGGTAGACGCCATCCTGAGGGAGGACTTGGGTAGCATAGCCGAGGTCGATATTGGCTGTCGGGTAGCCCAGTTTCCGTCCTAGCTGCTGTCCCTGCACGACTGTCCCCTTCAGAGAGTAGCGACGGCCAAGGAGCAGAGCCGCACGAGAGATGTCACCCGACTTGATGCACTCTCGGATACGTGTTGAGCTCACGACCTCGCCATCGACTTGGTAGCTTCGTCCTCGGTGGATAGCGATACCGAGCCTTTGCCCTAGGCGTTCATAGTCTTCAATACTTAGACTAGCCCCCTTGCCGAAGTGGTGGTCATAGCCAATAACAAGATCCGTCACACCAATCTGTCGGCGCAAAACGTCCTCCATGAAGGCTTCTGCGGACATCGTGGCAAGAGTCTCAGTAAAAGGCAGGTCATGGATCTCGACGCCACCTAGCTCACGGAGCAACTGATTACGCTCCTCAGGTGCTATCAAGTGCTCGATCCTAAGATCGGGGCGAAGGACATCGGATGGGTAGGGGGAAAAGGTCACGACATGCAGCTCTGCTTCGTCATAGCCTTGAGCGATGCTGTGCATCTGCTCTAAGAGCATCGCATGTCCACGATGCACGCCATCGAAGGAACCAATGGTGGCGATTACCTTCTTACCCATGAAAGAGGATCTAACTTGGTTCGTTCGTGCCACAGCTGGAAGTGTAGCAGGCGTGAGCCACTTCCATCAGGCGCAGTAGCTATTGACCCGAGGGCTTGACCTGTCTTCACCCTTGCTCCCTGCCCTACAGAGAGGGAAGCGAGGTTAGCATAAACGGTGAGATAGTTCCCATGCCTCAGGATCAATGCCGTACCATACCCAGGGACGACGAAGACACGGCTAACCACTCCAGCAAAGACAGCATAAGCACGACTATCGCCATGTACCCCATAGTCTACCCCACTGCTACTGACCTGTACGCGAGTATGCTCGCTATGCTGGTGTACACCGAAGGTACGCAGGAGGGAATAAGAGCCTCTGATGGGGGCTGGGAGCTTACCCTTATTCTGAGCAAAGGAGGAAGCGAGAGCTCGCTCGCTGGCATCCATCGCATAGCCACCTGGAGTGGCTGCACGCCGTTCATCAGCAGGCTCCTCGGGGGGAGTTTTGGGTGTAGTAGGGGTAGTAGGAGTAGAGCCTTTGTGACCCTTAGGTGTAGGGGTAGGTTTGGTCTTTGCGCGAGCTGCAAGCTGCTTCTTACGTAGCTCCTCGGCACGTTTTTGGGCAGCAGCTATCTCAGCCTCTACCTGTCTCTGGATTTGCCTATCAAGAGCCTCGGCACGCTGTCTCTGTCGAGAGAGGTCCTGGGCTACCTGCTTCTCTTGCCCCTTGAGGCTCTTCACCTCTGTAGCACGTACTGCCTCTTCCTTCTCGAGCTTGCGCTTTTCTTGTTCTCGCAGAGCAAGGAGTTGCTCCTTCTCAGAGTGCGTACGTCCCACCTCAGCCTTAGTGACCTCAATCTCGGATCGGGTACTTCGTAGGGCTTGAGAGGCCTGCTGGACAGCCTTCACATACTTGCTAAGGAAACGTTGCCGTTCTCGTGCTTGGTTCGGTGAGGAGGAGGAAAGGATAAAGATCAGAGGATCAATGTGGGTGTCTACACGCTGGAGCTGAAGGAGGGCAGCCTGATAACGAAGGAGCAAGGCACTCTCCTCTCGCCTAAGACGTCCAATGTGTCCCGAGAGGGTATCAATACGAGCCTGCAAGCCACTCACCTCATTACCTAAGAGCGAAATAACCTCACGGCGCTGAGCGACCTGTTGCTGCACGGCACGCAATGTCTTCTCAGAGCTTTTGGTTGAGACCCGAAGCTGTTGGAGCTTCTTATCTGAGGCTTCTATCTTCTTGAGTAGCTCTTTACGCTCCTGCTCAAGACGGCGAAGAGCCTTCGACTTCTTCGTCTGAGCTTCTCCCACAAGAGGAGACGTAAGGAGGAAGCAAAGCCCAAGAAATGAACAAAAGAAACGTATGGAGAGGAAGATTCGGGACTTCATCACTTTGCTAAGGTACGAAGTAGGTCACTGACAGCTATACGCTTGTAGCTGTCTTTTATATGAGGTGTAAGGCTCGGCACACTGCCCGTATAGGGCTGTACCCGTGTCCAGTCAATAATGAGCTTGGGGCTAGCGTTGAGATCTTTCCCCAAGAAGAACTCCGTGAGAGCAGGTAACACACTCTCTGACTCAGTATTGGGACGATAGCGTAAGGCAAAGATGCGCCCCTTAGCAGCATCCTTATGCCACACATCGAATAGTTCAGGGAAACCCTCCTTGGAGAAGCTCCAGCGAAAGGTGTAGGCTGCTCCGTCCCCAGACGAAGAGGATTGAATATTTCCTGCGAGCTCTGCTCCCCCGCCCTCATGTACTCTATAAACCAGAGCCTTCACACTGCGCTCTCGGGCAGCCTCAGGCAGGAAGGGTTGACCAGTCAATAGAGCCTCAATCTCTGTATAACCCAGGGGAAAACCAAGGTACTCCGACAGCTCCCTATTGCTTGCCTCAGCATAGCGCCCGTGGATACGATCCACAACAGTAACGCCCGATGGTGTGAACCATACACGCCCAGCCTCCACGAGAGGGAAGGGTACGACCGACCAATAAATACCCTCTCCTTGGACAATCGTAGTATTGACTCTTGAGGAGAAGTTCTCCTTACCCAGCTGCAGATCCACAGTCATAGCTCCACGTAGGGTCTTCCGCTGCGATGGGGCACTGAGTAGGGTACGTAGTCGAGACTCCGAGTAAGCCTCTGCTCCAAGGTCCCCAGAGGAGCTGGCTCGAGAGCCTCTGTGCGAGACACCACAACCTGCGAGGGAGAGGCAGAGGAAGATACCTATTATATATATCGCTGTTTGCTTCATCTTTGCTTATTTGGATCTGTCTTTATTGGTTTCGGGGAGTTACTCTCCCTTGTGGAAGACTTACTAAGGTCTCTCACTCGAAGGATCTTCGCCTCGACCTTAGCCTTCTCCTCGCTCTTCCCCTGTGACTCGTACCCTATCACTGCCTTAGCTAGATAGTTTAGAGCTTCGGCTTGATCACCTAGGGCAAGTAGGATGTCCCCCATATGCTCATACATATCTCCCGAAACCTCTTCACCTGCTTCATCGAGGGCATTCTTTTGATACAGCTTGGCAAGCGTATAGTTCCCCCGAAGGTAAAGGATGTAGGCGTATGTATCTAGGATATGTGCGGCCTTAGGGCGGAGCTTGATTGCTTGTCCTGCGTATCGCTCGGCTAAAGCTAGCTCACGTCCTGTCTTGGCAAGACGATAAGCATAATTATTCAGCACATCGGCATCCTGAGGATTAGCCTCAATAGCACGCTGGTAGAGGCTGTCAGCTTTCGGCTGTTCCTCAGCATTGCCCTTCTCGGCATAGAGATCGGCTAGGAGTCCATAGAGCTTTGCCGCTCCAATCCCAGTCTGTGGAGAGATCGCCTCGGCACCCTTCTCTAGGGTACGCTTAGCATCGTCGTATTGCTCCTTAGCAAAATCACCCGAGGCAAGTGCTACGTAGTAACGCCAATCCTCGGGCACAAAGTGCAAGGCCTCACGAGCGACCTCTACAATAAGATCCTCATCCGATACCCCAATAGCATCCTGAAAGAGTTCATCCCACAACCCTGCGTCCTCTGGGTGAAGTTTGGTCTTTGGACGAAGGAGAGCTATGGCATCTGTGTATTGCTCTCTATAACGAAGCAGGCGTGCATAGCTACGGAGTAGTTCAAGTTCGTCAGGGTAAAGATCGACAAGCTCCTTGATGTAGGGCATATAACGCTCGGAGAGAAGTTTCTCCTCCCCCGAGACAGATTTAGAGAGTAGAGTCCAAAGCACGAACTTCTCTGAGGCACTAATCTGTCGGTCTTTATTCAGGTTAGAGAGCATCTGCTCAGCGCGATCGTATGCCCCCTGTGCTATAAGGGAATGCACACGCAGAGCGACAGCATCCCCCTCTCGGATATTCTTCTTCCTCAGATCATCACTCAGTTGCTTCTCCACCTCCTTATACCGCTTACTCTGGATGAGGTACAGGATAAAGTCATAATACGGCTGACGTTCCTCGGGGAATAGCCTTGCCTGCTCCTTATACTCAGCCTCCACAGCTCTAGTGTCATGCTTCATCTTCAGGAGCTGGATCTTCATCTGGGTAAGGCGTGCGTAGGCCTCGGGGTGCGAGCGGAAACGGAGCTGTAGCTCGGAGGCAAGACGAATAGCCTTATCCAAATTACCCGTACGGGCGTAGAGCTGGACAAGACGATACTTAATGTCCACATCATCTGGACTGACTTTCCCTAGATACTCATTCACATGAAGGGCATCCTGCATACGCTCAAGAGCGACATAGGCAGAAGACAACGCTTCGGCATAGGCTATATTGGTGCTATCGGATCGATAGGCCGTTTCTATGAGGGGAAGAGCCTCTGTCTGTCGCTCCATATTCATATAGAGCTGTCCCAAGGCAAAGGCAATAGCAGGGTCCTGTGGTGCCAACGTGTGGGCACGACGAAGTAGATCCAGAGCCTCCTGCGTCTTATCGACTCGTTGCGCAAGCGTTCCCTTGTAGAAAAATTCGGAAGCCTTAGTCTGGGCATCTAGGCTATCGGCAGGTACTGTACCTACGCCGATTCTCGGGCTTGCTCCTGCACAAAGAGGGGCAAGACCAAGCACCAAGCCCAGCATACATAATATATATAGTCTCTGTTTCCTTCTGCTCATTTCTTACGCAATCGTAGCAAGAGTTTCCCTCACACATGCTCCCTACAGAAGCAAAACGCAAGAGAAGCCTAGAGCTACACATTCAACTATCTTTCAAAGATACCTAATTCCCCTCACATACAGCATACTGCGCTCAGCAATCAGGCAAAAACGGCTATGAGACATAGAGGAAATAAATCGAACTTTCATCCTCCTTCACACCGAAGTTTCCAGAATAAGGACAACGAGACAGCACCTGATCGCAACAAGAAGCTCGTCAGGTATATCTAGAGGAGAATAAGGGTCTCACCCCAAACGACAAGAGGGCAAACCTGAGTGGCTTGCCCTCCTACTGTATCATGTAGTATATGGGACAGCTAATACTACGCTCTCCGTCTAGCCGTCTACGATGTCTCGTTCAGCATACACATACGGATTCCAGCGTACTGCTGTGGATATTACGTAGACTCTATTCGGTACGTAGCAGCTCTTGGCAGAGCTGATAGCCCTTGATCATCATACGGGGGATATGGAAGGGACCCTTAAATAGATTTCCCTTGGCAGGCTGAGCAACTGTACCATCTCGGTGGAGGTAACCATACCACTCCCCATAGGTTGGATCGGGGAAGTGTGCGTATGTCCAGTCACTTATCCTCTGATGAAGCTGCAAGTACCGCTCCTCACCCGTCATCTGGTAGGCATAGAGGGTCGCTATGATAGCCTCTGTCTGAGGCCACCAGAACTTCATATCCTGAGCATAATCCTGTGATGGGAATCCCTTACAGTCACGGAAGTTGATGATGCCTCCATACTGCTCATCCCAGCCCCACGCCCAAGACCAATCCAGGATCTTACAACCAAGCTCCACTAGGTGCTTATCACCCCCACGAGCCTTAGCCTCCTCTAGCAGGAACCAAGCAGTCTCGATGCAGTGACCAGGATTGATGAGCCTCCCCTGAAGCGTATCTATGAACTCCCCGTTAGGGCCTACCATCTCAAGGAGAGCCTTGTACTCGGGGTGAATGAAGTGCGTCTCTAGGGTACGTATCGATCGCTCTATCTGCTCATCCAGCAGAGGGTCTTGGATTGCCTCACGGATACGACTAGCGGTATTGATGAGGATCATCACGATGGAGTGCCCCTCGGTCTTTAGGTGCTCCGTATACTTTGCAGGCAGGAAACCTGGGGTGGAGAGGAAGTACTGGATGTCTCGGAAGAGCCCCAGTGCCTTCGCTGCGTATGCCTTATCGCCTGTGACAAGGGCATACTCACTGAAGGCGATGGCTGCGAAGGTCTCGCTGAAAACGTAGCGACGTTTCCTTAGGGGAAGCCCCTCCTCCGTCACCTCGAAGTACATACGCCCATCGCTGTCGAAGCAGTGACGCTCGATGAACTCAATCGTCAGGCGTGCCGCCTCCAACCACTCGGGGCGACGCTCGATCTGGTTATAGGCAAACGAGGCAATGAAGGCAAAGCGTCCCTGAAACCACACACTCTTGGTCGTGTCCATCAGCTTGCCCTCTCTATCAAGGCAGGTATAGATACCTCCGTGCTTGCGGTCTAGCCCATGTTTCAGCCAGAAAGGCAGGATATGCTCCGTGAGGTCATCCCGATAGCGATCCCGCCAGTAGGCTAGGTAGTTCCCTACGTCCTTCATGCTAAAATGTATTACCCTTAGCGAAGAAGTTGATCGCCTCCAGCTCCTTCCTCATCTGTGCTTCTTCCTCGGCAGTCATGTTGCGGAAGGGGGTGCGGTTCTCACCCAGATCCAGCCCCATGAGCTTCATGATGCGCTTACCGCCTACGATGTTGCCTCGGTAGCGACAGATGACATTGATTACCTCTTGGTTGTAGTTCTGTAGCTCACGAGCCTTGTCGAGGTTGCCCGCACGGAAGGCCTCGATGACCCCCACGAGCACATTACCGCAGTAGTTGGCAGTACCGCTGATACCTCCCTGCACGTCGCAGGCAGCTAGCCCTGCTAGTAGGGTTTCATCTTGCCCGTGCAGGAGGTCATACTTCCCACCCTTGTAGAGCTTACATTGATTGTATTCGTATAGACTCTCATAGGTATACTTGATCCCTGCGAAGTTAGGGATACGTCCATCAACAGCCTCTAGGAACTCGACCATAGAGAGGTAAGCACCATTGAAGACCGGGATATGATAGTAGTAGAAGGGTAGCGAGGGAGCTCCAGCGGCGATCTCCTCGCAGTACTTCACGAGTTCCTCCACACGTCCTACCTTGGGGAAGGGAGAAGCCATAGCACCGATACCCCAAGCCCCAATCTTGGCTGCGTGCTCAGCTAGCTGGCGAGAGGAGCGTACACAGGTACTACCTACATGCACAATAATCTTGAAATCCTTAGGGGCAACCTCCACCCATTTCTCGGCTAGGCGCATACGCTCTTCGTCGCTGAGCATATAGCCCTCACCCGAGGAGCCGTTGATAAAGACGCCCTTCAGTCCGTTCTTGTGAAGCATCGCAGCATAGCGAGCAATTGGCTCATAGTTCACCTCGCCGTTCTTGTGGAAGGGGGTGAAAGGGGCCACGAGTAGCCCTTGAATCTTTTCCATCGAGAATTGGTATATCTATATATGTAACATCTCTGTCGTGTACTCGCCCAAGGAAAGGTAAGAATCGAAGCCCCTCAAGCGAGAAGTATAGGGCAAAGATAGAGGATATTTTGGTTTGAAGTCTCGGGACAGAGACTGCCTAGATAAGAAGCCGATCAGGAGGTATCCTCAGCTAGGGAAACGTGACTCCCCTAGGGTAGCAAATACAGTCTCTCCCCAGAGCTATCCAGCTACACAGCTCCCCCCATCAGCGGGTCTCCTCCTGTATGCTTTAGAGAGTGCCTGTACCACATTATACCATTCTCTTTTACAGTACCCTCACTCTCCTCCTTTGGACATCTCCCCGCATATCGACAATTAGGTATCGGGGGAAACTATCTCGAGGTATCGAGGGAAACCCTAAAGAGGTTACGGGGATACCTCGAGAGAGTTTCCCCCGATACATATTTTCACCCTCTGCGTAGCACCTGACAAAAGATGCACTTCCCCCTCTTGAGGAGAAGCTCCGCCCCGTCGATTTGCCCGAAATCGTACCTTCTCAAAGCAGAAAACGGCTACCTCGTACTAATATCCAGCGAAAAACAAGGATAACCCTCCCTTTTTTGTCTCATGGGGTATCCTGCCTCTACCTTTGCGACTCCAAAAGAGAAATTTCTCACGATTAAATCAGCGATATATTATAATGAAACAGCATAGTAAGTCGACCCTTCGCCTTACCCTTATTTGGGGCATTACTGCCCTACTCTCCCCTACCCTCGCCTCAGCCGAAGGGCAGGATAGTCTAGCTCAGCACCTACTGGATGAGGTGGTCATCAGTGGCTATGTCCCCCAGCGTATGACGGCGCCTTCGGGGAAGGCTCCCGTGAGCCTAACCTGGATTAACAGCAAGGAACTTCAGCTCTACCGCATCCAGAGTGTAACGGATTTGACGAGCCGTGTGCCCAGCCTCTTCATCCCCGACTACGGCTCTAAGCGTAGTGCAGCTATATACCTCCGTGGTAGCGGTGCCCGTAGTACCGGACAGACGATAGGACTATACCTAGATGGAGTGCCTGTGCTCAATAAGTCGGGCTTCAACCTTGACCTCCCCGGAATCTCCGGTATCGAGGTGCTCCGAGGTCCCCAAGGGACGCTCTATGGGCGCAACGCTATGTCGGGGATCATCAACTACTATACCCGCTCAGCATTTGACCGACCAGGTGGGGAGGCTAGGCTCTCGGCAGGGACTCATGGTTACCTGCGTGCCTCGGTAGAGCAAGCCCTACGCCTCAGTGAAACCCTCGGGCTAAGCTATGGGCTCTCAGGCTCGATGCGTCAAGGGTACTTCTACAACGAGACAACGAAGGCCAAGCAGGATAGCCTACGTATGGTAGCGGGCTTTGCTAAGCTGGAGTTTCGCCCTAATGACCGCCTCGATATGGCACTAAGTCTCCAAGGGGACTACGTAAATCAAGGCGGCTTTCCCTATAGACTACTGGACATCCAGACCCGCAAGCCCCTCGCCCTATCCGCTGATTCCCCCGAGACCTACGAACGGCATACTGCTACAGCTCGCTTCCTCATCGGCTACCGACTCAGCGAGGCCGTCCAGCTCCAGTCTGCCTCGAGCTATCAGTATCTGTATGACCGTGCCCAGCTCGACATGGACGCCTCTAGTATGCGTCTCTTCATGGCGGATCAGCGACTCAGAGAGCACGGCTTCACACAGGAGTTTATCCTCAAGGGTTTACCGAGAGAGGAGGCAAAGTATCGCTGGAGCGCAGGGCTCTTCGGCTACTACGATGCGAAGAAGATCGACGTCCCCGTGACCTATTCCCCCCGAGGGGCGAGCCTGCTGATTACTCAGGGAATTGCCCAGATGAAGCGACAGATTGCTGCCCGCAACCCTCAGGCTGCTGCCCGTATCCCCGCCTATCAGTATGTACCTCGTCCAGGGGGAGCGGATGCGGTGAATCTCAATGCCTTCTCTATGCCTGACTGGGGGCTAGCTCTGTATCACGAGAGTGCACTTACCCTCGGTAAGGTCTTTACCCTCACGGCGGGTCTTCGCCTAGACTACGAGCGTCACGATCTCGACTATGATGTGCGTGGGCTGGAGGACTTTGCCCTAAAGAATCCTACAGACAATAGCATCATCGCAGGGCAGGCTGTCTCACTACGTGGGGCGCAGAAGAGCGAGTACTGGCACCTCATCCCAAAGCTAGCTCTGCAGTGGAAGCCCCTTGACCACCTTGCCCTTCATGCTACTATTACCCGAGGGCATAAGGCTGGAGGCTTCAACGAACAGTCCTTCTCCGACCTCGTGGTACAGGTACAGACTCAGAATACGCTCAGTGCTGGAGCCGGATTAGGTCGCCCCTTTGACACGACGACCCTTCCCGAGCGGACTTCCTACCGCCCCGAGCACAGCTGGAGCTACGAAATCGGGGGACGCTACGATGACCCTACACTAGGGCTTCGACTGGAGGGTTCGGTCTACCTCATGCAGGTTCATGATCTACAGCTTACCCGCTTCGTGAGCACAGGTGCAGGACGTATCGTGGGCAACGCTGGGGGATCACGCTCGCTGGGGGTGGAGCTCGCTGCCAGTAAGCGTCTCCTTGGCTCCCTCTCTGCCCAAGCAACCTATAGCCTAACAGACGCTCGGTTTACCGAGGAAACGGGTCGGGCGAAGAAGGGGAATGTCGTACCCTTCATCCCCCAGCACACTTTCAGCGGTATGCTTTCCTTCCATGAGCATATAGGGGGGAAGTTCCGTCTCTTTGGCGAGGCAGAGTGCATGGGCTTTGGACGTATCTATTGGACCGAGGACAATAGCACCTCTGAGCCCCTACAAACGAACCTTCGGGCACGTCTCGGGGTGGCCTACGACCGACTAAGCCTAGCCCTTTGGGGCAACAATCTGGCAGACCGCTCCTACACCATCTTCTCTGCCGCCTCACCGATGCCTAATGGTGCTATGGTGCAGACCTCCGCTCCTCGTTCGCTAGGAATTGACCTCTGTGTACGCTTATAGATAAGGAAAGGTAAAAATAGTTTGCAAGTCAAATAGTTTACTATCTTTGCGGAAGTAGACTCCGATTATCAATAACTAAATAGATGACACCTATGATGAATCAGATTACACGTCGATGGGGCATGGCACTTGCCACTATCCTCTGCCTCTCGACTAGCCTACCGATACTAGCACAGCGCTCTACGACCTCTAGCCGTGCTGCATATTCCTCGGGGACGTCCTATGGGGATTCAAGGCGTTTCGTTATTGGAGGTAACTTCTCCTTCTGGCGTAATGAGGATGCTAAGACTACGGCCTTTGCCCTTTCTCCAGGGGCGATGTATCTTCTTAACGATGATCTGGGCTTCGGTGCTAACCTATCCATACAGAACCAATCACAAGAAGGAGGTAACTCCCAAACCCACTTCCTAATTCGTCCTTTTGCTCGCTACTACCTCGCTAATGTAAATCCGCTACACTTCTACCTCGAAGGAGGGCTAGGAGTCAGTACTGGTGGAGGAACGACAGGCTTTGAGATTGGGGTACGCCCTGGGATGAGCCTAGAGCTATCTCGCCTCATTCACCTGAATATGTACTGGGGCTTCATTGGCTACCGTACCAAGTTTGCCTTCTCAGGTGGAGAGGGTACGAGTGCCTCGGGCTTTGGCCTAGCCTTCACTCCAGCTAACCTCTTGCTCGGGATCGAGTTTCACCTCTAGTAAACTCCCGTACAGAGTCTACATCTATTCGACAGCCCTACCGCAGAGTAATCCTCGCGGTAGGGCTGTCTTCCTTATATATTAATAGGTATAGTGTGGCATGGGGTAGAGGGGAATAAATGACAGTTTGTCACACAAGGAGGGTCTTCGTCCTTTGGCATAGGCTTTGTCCCTAGTGGGGCGTAAGTCAAACTAGAAATAGAACAATAACGAAATAAACATTATGGGAAAGATCATTGGAATAGACTTAGGGACGACGAACTCTTGTGTCGCAGTCCTCGAAGGTAACGAGCCTATCGTTATCACAAATAGTGAAGGTAAGCGCACGACCCCCTCGGTCGTAGCCTTCATCGACGGTGGTGAGCGTAAGGTCGGTGACCCTGCTAAGCGTCAGGCTATCACGAACCCTACGAAGACCATCTACTCGATCAAGCGCTTCATGGGTGAGACCTTCGACCAGGTCAAGGACGAGATAACTCGTGTCCCCTACAAGGTCGTACGAGGCGACAACAATACACCTCGTGTAGATATCGATGGACGACTCTACACACCACAGGAGATCTCGGCGATTATTCTACAGAAGATGAAGAAGACCGCCGAAGACTACCTCGGACAAGAAGTAACCGATGCGGTCATCACCGTACCAGCTTACTTCAACGATGCCCAGCGTCAGGCTACAAAGGAAGCAGGTGAGATCGCAGGGCTTAACGTACGACGTATCATCAATGAGCCCACTGCTGCTTCTCTGGCTTACGGCCTAGATAAGGCAAATAAGGATATGAAGATCGCCGTCTTTGACCTCGGTGGCGGTACATTCGATATCTCGATCCTTGAGCTAGGGGATGGCGTCTTCGAGGTTCGCTCTACCAACGGTGACACCCACCTAGGTGGTGATGACTTCGACCACGTGATTATCGACTGGCTTGCCGATGAGTTCAAGGCAGACGAAGGTGTGGATCTACGTCAAGATCCAATGGCTATGCAGCGTCTCAAGGAGGCAGCTGAAAAGGCAAAGATCGAGCTATCTAGCACGACAAGCACGGAGATCAACCTCCCCTACATCATGCCTGTGGGCGGTATTCCCAAGCACCTAGTACGCACGCTGACTCGTGCTAAGTTTGAGCAGCTCGCCGATCGCCTGATCCAGGCTTGTGTCGCTCCATGTGAACAGGCACTTCGTGATGCTGGACTCTCAAGAACCGACATCGATGAGGTCATCCTCGTCGGTGGCTCTACCCGTATACCTGCTATTCAGGAAATAGTAGAAAAGATCTTCGGGAAGGCTCCTTCAAAGGGTGTAAATCCTGACGAAGTCGTTGCCGTAGGTGCCGCTATTCAGGGTGGTGTGCTGACGGGTGAGATCAAGGACGTACTCCTACTAGACGTCACTCCTCTTTCCCTCGGTATCGAGACCATGGGTGGTGTGATGACTCGCCTCATCGATGCCAATACAACGATCCCAACGAAGAAGAGTGAGATCTTCACCACTGCTGTTGATAACCAGCCCGAGGTAGAGATCCATGTCCTACAGGGTGAGCGCTCTCTCGCTAAGGATAATAAGAGTATCGGTCGCTTCAAGCTCGAGGTAGCACCTGCTCCACGCCAGACCCCACAGATCGAGGTAACCTTCGATATAGACGCTAATGGTATCCTCAACGTAACCGCTCTGGACAAGGCTACGGGTAAGCAGCAGAAGATCCGTATCGAAGCCTCCAGCGGTCTCTCCGATGACGAGATCAAGCGTATGAAGGATGAGGCTGCAGCTAATGCCGAGGCAGACAAGCGCGAAAGCGAGCGTATCACTAAGCTCAATCAGGCAGATAGTCTGATCTTCCAGACGGAGAAGCAGCTGAAGGAATTCGGCGATAAGCTCTCTGCGGATAAGAAGGCAGCTGTCGAGAGTGCACTCGCTAAGCTCAAGGAAGCTCACTCGGCACAGGATATCGAGGGTATCGACGCAGCTACTGCTGAGGTACAGTCGGCCTTCCAAGCAGCGAGCGAGGAGATGTACCACCATGCTAATGCTGGTGCTGCTGATCCCTCTGCAGGGCAGTCTGCTTCCTCTTCGCAGGCCTCTGGTGACAATATCACCGATGCTGACTTCGAGGAAGTTAAGTAACTGACCTCTGTACCCCTACTATAGGAAGCCTTGCCGTAAGCATCTCTTACGGCAAGGCTTTTCGTCTTATTCTCCTCCCAAGTCTTCTTATTCTCCACCCAAGAACACCCTTCATCTTCCCCATGCCACACCTTATACCACAACAAAAGAAAGGTCCAACATAAAAGATGTTTACCTTAGGTAAAAAGTGGTAATTTTGTCGGTGCTGAGACTTTACTTACCTACCTCGGCACGTGCAGATAGTAGACAAAAAAATGGATGTAATACATACGTGGCTACGTGAAGTCTTCATCACGCCCTCCGTCCTGCAGACCCTCGTAATGCTTACGCTGGTCTCCGCAGTAGGCTTGGTCATGGGCAAGCTACGCATCGGGAAGCTATCACTAGGAATCACATTTGTCTTCTTTGTTGGAATCCTAGCTGCACACTTCGGAGTGAAGGTCAACGTAGAGATGAATAGCTTTGCGCAGACCCTCGGGCTTACCCTCTTTGTCTATGCCCTTGGGGTCGAGGTGGGCCCTTCATTCTTCCCTTCGCTCAAGAAGCAAGGACTGCTCTACAATGCACTTGGGCTAATGCTTATCGTAACAGGTCTGTTACTCGTCGTCATCCTGCACTATACCTGTGGAGTATCTATGCCCAATATGCTGGGAATCATGTCGGGTGCCGTCACCAATACCCCCATGCTCGCCGCCGTGCAAAGCACCCTACAGGATATACTCGGAGCAAGTGGTACTCGAGAGGTAGCAGATCTGGCACTCGCCTGTGCCTTGACCTATCCTCTAGGGGTGGTAGGTGTAATTTTGGCTATCATGGTCTTGCACTACATTGACCCCAATAGAGGGCAATCCCCCAATGAGCTAGAGGCAAAGACAACCTACATCACCGAGCTAGAGCTCACCAACCCTGCGCTCTTTGGCAAGACCGTACTAGAAACCGTAGGGCTCATCAAAAAGAAATTCATCATCTCACGTATCTGGCGAGGAGAGACTCTTATTATCCCATCGTCACACACTGTCCTCGAGGCTGGGGATCATCTACTGATTCTCATTCACAAGGATGACCTACCTATCTTAGAGACGTTCTTTGGTCATCGGGCAGAGTCTCGAGACTGGAATAGACCCGACATCGACTGGGATGCCATTGATGCCCAGTTGATCTCCAAGCGCATCATCATTACAAACTCTAAGGTAAATGGAGTGAAGCTCGGGGCCCTACGCCTACGCAACCAGTATGGCATCAATATCACACGTATTGATCGTGCAGGGATTGAGATCCTAGCCACTCCTGAGCTGAGGCTTCAGCTGGGAGACCGTCTGACAGTCGTCGGAGAGCTACAGCAGCTCACCAAGGTTTCCGCCTATCTGGGTGACTCCATTAATACGCTAGACAAACCTAAGCTCGTGAGTTTCTTCGTTGGGCTTGCCTTTGGTTGCATCCTCGGCTCTATCCCAATTGCTATCCCTGGACTTAGCATGCCGATCAAGCTCGGTCTGGCAGGTGGACCTATCGTCATGGGGATACTCATGGGAGCCTTTGGCGCACGCTTCCGTCTGGCCACTTACATGAGCAATAGTGCCACTCAGCTCATCAAGCAACTAGGTATTATTATCTATCTAGCCGGTCTCGGGCTAGCCAGTGGAGCACATTTCTTTGAAACTATTATCCACGGGGATGGGTTACTCTGGATAAGTCTTGGCTTTCTCATCACAGTACTTCCTACGCTGCTTGTTGGACTCACTTCCCTCTTTGGGTATAAGAAGACACATGCTGAGACGGTCGGACTTCTTTGCGGGGCGATGGCCAACTCTATGGCACTGGAGTACGCCATGAGTATCAATGAATCTCGCTCCAGCAGTGTAGCATACGCCATCGTGTATCCCGTGGCCATGTTCGTACGCATCATCTCAGCACAGATACTGCTTAGCTTCTTTGTCTAAGCACCGACAATGATCAAGAATGACAAATAAACGTGGACTCATCGTCCTCTCGGGAGGCATGGATAGTGTCACCCTGCTCTATGAGTACCAAGCAGACATTGCCCTTGCTCTCTCATTCAACTATGGCTCGAAGCACAATGCTCGTGAGCTACCCTATGCTCGCTTGCACTGTGAGCGTCTCGGTATCGAGCATCTGACCATTCCTCTCTCCTTCATCAGTCAATATTTCCAAAGTGCTCTTCTTCAAGGCGGAGGCGACATCCCTAAGGGAAGCTATGATGAGCAGAATATGGCATCGACCGTCGTGCCCTTCCGCAACGGCATTATGCTCTCTATCGCAGCAGGTCTGGCCGAATCACGGGGGCTTGATCGGGTGTATATCGCCAATCACTTCGGTGACCATGCCATCTATCCTGACTGTCGAGCCTCGTTCATCCAACCCATGCATAGGGCAGTCTACGAAGGGACGAACAACCATGTCTCCATCGAAGCTCCCTACACCGACATCTCTAAGGGGGCTATAGCAGCTCATGGCAAGCGACTGGGTATCGATTATTCAGAGACCTGGAGTTGCTATGAGGGAGGTGACGTGCAGTGTGGCACATGCGCCACATGCATCGAACGCCGTGAAGCAATGCAAGAAGCGGGGATCATCGACCCCACTATTTATAAAGAGAATGCCTAGGGTATATTGGACGAAACCCTAAGCATCTCAGCACAAAAAGCCAAAGAAATCAATGAAGTTTATATCGTGGAATGTGAATGGTCTCCGGGCTGTCTTCGGGAAGGGTTTCCCAGAGATTATCCAGGGGCTAGACGCAGACTTTGTTTGTCTGCAAGAGACCAAGATGCAAGCTGGTCAACTAGAGGCTGACCTACCCTCCTACCATACGTACTGGAACTATGCCGAGAAGAAGGGCTACTCTGGTACAGCAATCTATACCCGCCATGAGCCACTCAGCGTCTCTTATGGCATAGGCATCGACCACCACGATACCGAGGGGCGTGTGATAACGCTCGAGTACACGGATTTCTACCTCGTCACGGTGTATGTCCCGAATTCGCAGGATGACCTTCGTCGCCTCGGCTACCGCATGACTTGGGAAGATGATTTCCGAGCCTACCTCGTTGAGCTGGATAAGAAGAAGCCTGTCATCGTCTGTGGAGATCTAAATGTTGCTCATCAAGAAATCGATTTGAAGAACCCGAAAAGCAACAGACGCAATGCGGGCTTCACCGATGAGGAGCGAGGGAAGTTTCAGGAGCTTCTGGACGCAGGCTTCATTGATACCTTCCGATACTTCCATCCCAACCAGCGTGACATCTACTCCTGGTGGTCTTACCGCTTCAAGGCACGTGAGCGCAACTCAGGCTGGCGTATCGACTACTTCGTCACCTCACAGCGCCTTGCACCACAGCTTGCCTCAGCGAAGATTCACACCGAGATCTTTGGCTCCGACCATTGTCCTGTCGAGTTGGTACTGAAGTAATACTTACTCACACCTCATCCCTCCACTTTCCTCTATGATACTTTGCCTAGAGACCTCCACGACACACTGTAGTGCAGCTATCGGATGGGGGCAACAAGTCCTTGCCTCACGAGCCCTAGATGCCCCTGAGGGAGGGCATGCAGCAGCCCTTGCCCCTCTCACTGACGAACTGCTCAAAGAGCTACACGCCTCGGGTCAAGAGCTTCGAGCTATCGCTGTGAGTGCTGGCCCAGGGAGCTATACGGGGCTACGTATCAGCACCTCACTCGCTAAAGGTCTTTGCCTCGGTCTACAGCTCCCACTCATCGCTATCGACACTCTGGAGCTGATTGCAGCCGAGGCTATTGCCCACCTTCATGAGGGCGGAATAACCATCCATCCTATGCTTGACGCTCGACGTATGGAGGTCTATACAGCGAGCTTCTCGAGCGACCGGACACGTCTCAGCGAAGACCGTGCTGTCGTTCTCTCTGCCGAAGCACCTCTCTTCACCGAGGGCAAACATCTCCTCGTAGGTGATGGAGCGACCAAGGCTCGTGACCTATGGCCTGAGCTGAACTACGAGGTTTGGGATGAGGGCTTTGCACCTGATGCCAAGCAGATGGTTTCCCTTGCTACGGAGGCCTTCGAGGCTGGTTCTTTTGTAGGTACAGCCTATTGGACTCCAAACTATCTGAAGGAGTACGTGGCAGTGGTAGCTAAGAACAAAGTCCTCGGCCGCTAACCCCAACCCTATGCCTAGCCCTACCCCACCCATCAATCAAGTGATCCTCACAGGCGAGGTGACAGATGAGCCTGTCACCCGTTACCTCGCACCCAAATATCCCGAGGTGCGCCTACGCCTGAGGACTACCGAGATCCTGCAGCAGCGTATTGAGGGGAAAACCCACACGCAAAGCTACTGGCATCGGGTCGTCTTGCGTGGTGAGGCAGGGATGTTTGTGGAGGGTCATGTCCATGCAGGTGACACCATTTCCGTGGCAGGGCGCATCGAATACGCTACGCAGGTTGATCGCACAGGGCAGGTCACTCATCTGACAGAGATTATCTGTCAGCACGTACAGCTCCAGCACAAGGCAGAGCATAGCACCACCACAAAGCCAACCTCAAATACCCAAGGCAAAACACCCAGCACCCCAGAGGTCAATTACAGTGACTACGCTGCATCCCCCGATGAAGACCCACTAGCCTAGCTCTTCCCCCACACCACAAAAGCCTTATTTCGCAACACTACCCTCCTTAGGACAAGACGCAACACTTCTCGTCTAGACACGCTAGGGGTAGTACCTTCCCACCTCCATACAACCTAAGTTCGGCGTAAGGGACGGAGAAATGTATCTAGTCGAACATATTCTGCTAAGATTGGTCTGTGGACTAGTCATGGGGAGTCATTAGGTTTTCCGTACGAAAGCCAAGCAATTACAGACCTCTTCAGATTAGAACTTACACTACACAATGTGCATACGCAAGGCAATGTCACGGCCTCAGACTTTGCACATCTTGATAGTATATTTGCTTCGCATAGTGATTCAGCAAACCAGAAAAAGCTACTTAAGTAGTAATTATTATGTGTGCACTATCTTATGGCTATTAGCTACACGGCGTACATCGAGATACTTATTTATATGGATACAACCAAACTTCATCCAGTACATCAAACATTGATACGGCGATTAGATGGTTAGCAAGCCTTTGTTTATCATCACCAAATAAAGGATACTTTCCAATTAAATCAAGAATGCCCTTATCATCATAAAGATATATATTCGCTTGTTTTGTTGCATATTCCTCTCGAAATCCAGAAGAAAAACGTTGCAATGTGTCTTCATCTATCTGAGAACCTTTATATAGAACATGAAAATTCTCAGTCGTGTGATTGTGGTCTGTTTTCAATATCTCATATGAATCGAGAGGTAGTTTAGCCTCTATTTTTCGCTTATTCTCGCAAATAAAAATAGGTGAAAGTTCATATGAACCCTCTACTTTACTCATCTTATAGAACTTCACATCTCTATTTTGTAATCCATCAATAATCAGATTTTGGTATTGTTCACTCATATGTAAGCCAAAATAGATCGCTTTTAAAGCAAATGGAGAGTAATGCTTGATACCATAGTTTGTATACAGGAGCCTTATCTCCTTTTCATATTCCCAATCTTTAGTTTTCGTACCAAATAGTTTTTCCATAAGATTAGCTCTTTGAGCAACATCTCTAATGCCTATTTGAGGAAGACCCTCTACATATTTAACTTTTATATGATCCACGTTAAACAGCAGTCGCTCACTATCTATTAATTTTTCAATATCATACGCTATACAAAAGCCATGATGAGAATCAGCATAATGAGTCCACATCAACTTATGAGAGGGGTAATCCTTTTCAGATAAGGATAGAGAGTATATACCCAAACTTTTTTTCAGTTCCATTATACCATCCCAACTACTTTGTACATTAATCATATCAACTTCGAATGCTTGTTCGATTATACTCAATTCCTTGGTCATATCATCAACGTAAGTGGCTTCAAACGGGTCATTCAAATTATCGAATGAAGATGCCCATAATTCGTCTTTTAGAACAGAGTTAATGTCACGGAGATAATTATCCTCTTCTATTACGTTCGCCCTATATTTATATCCTATCATATTCGCTATTTTTTGACAACACTTCTTCCTCTATAGACGGAGCCGACTTCAATTGTCTTTCATAATTAGAATTGCCCACTTTAAAGATGCTTCTATTATAACAAAGGCAAAGCTACTACCTATTTCTGAAAGATACTTAATCGTACGAGAAACTAATTACCTCTCAATACCTCGTTCTGCCATCTGCTCCATTGTCTTGAAAATATAAATGCCATGACACGTACCTGTCATTCATTCTATCCTCTGGCTAGGAATACCTATGCATGCGTATCGTTCTCAACCAGAAAGAAAATTCTACATGCCAATCAAGACCAGTGAAAGTGAGCTGAGAGTAGAAGGCACCAATTAGGACGAGGCTATACTGCTTGATTTACGAGAGTAATAGCGGATGGATTTATGGCATATCCACATTGATAATACTCAACGAGCCACCTGCTCTTGAAGACTCTCATCATAACATGAGTTTGATATAATGATTTATTAGGTTTCATACACCTCCCAATAGGGGACACATTGCAAAATAGCAAAGGTTGAGACCTCTCCCAAAAGCTCTAAACGGGAAGAGGTTTTTTCATTTTCACACCTCTTTTTATCACCCCCTCCCAAACGACCTATCCAAAGGGCTTTCAAAAGGTGGGAAACGAGTTGCCATAACTCGCGAAAACGACTTATGGTAACTCGTCACGAAGAGTTGTGGTAACTCGCTTTGGAGAGTTATAGTAACTCGTTGTAGCGACTTACCACAACTCGTCCAGCCACCTTTTCACAAGGCACATATCTACCTATATACAAGCAAGATACACCGCAAACCTACGACGAGAGTTGAGGATGCATATTTGGTCCTAGTCCTGAGGCTCGTATTCAGGCTATAGCTCTTAGGGAGCTTCTCCCCTTACAGCTTCGATGATTGGGACGAAGGCATATAATTTCCAGCACAGCACATTAGGGTAGGCTATCTCAGTGATTTACCTTACCTTTGCGCAATAAATAATCAATTCACTAAATTGAACTATTATGGCAACTGACAAAGAACGGTTACTGAGTGAATTTCCGGCCATTAGCACACAGGAATGGAAGGATAAGATCGTAGCCGACTTGAAGGGAGCAGACTTCGACAAAAGACTCGTTTGGCGTACGAACGAAGGATTTAACGTAAATCCCTACTACCGCCGTGAAGACCTCGAAGGCCTCTCCACACCTAATGTAATGCCTGGCGAGTACCCCTACGTGCGCTCCACACGCATGGACAATGAGTGGCTCATCCGCCAAGACATCCACGTCATCGATCCCAAGGAAGCAAATGCAAAGGCTCTGGACATCCTCAACAAGGGTGTTACCTCGCTCGGCTTCAAACTTAGCCGTGACCAGGTAAACAAGGAGACCCTAGCTATACTCCTGAAGGGCATCATGCCCGAGGCCATCGAGCTGAACTTCACCTGCTGTATCTCTGTCGCTAGTAAGCTCGCTGGAGCTCTAGCAGAGTACCTCACAGGAGCAGGTGCAAATGTCAAGGAGTGCAAGGGATCAATCAACTTTGACCCATTCAAGAAGCAACTCGTCAAGGGTATCTCCAACCCTCAGTGGGTGGCTATGTGCACCGAGCTACTCGAGGCTATTCGTCCTCTGCCTGGCTTCCGTGTCCTCACGGTGAATGCACTGAATATCAGCAATGCTGGTGCCTATATCTATCAGGAGCTTGGCTACGCCCTATCTTGGGGTGCAGAGCTACTTGACAAGCTCGGTGAGGCTGGCTACTCAATCGAGGAGCTTACCTCTCGTATCAAGTTCGTCTTCGGCGTCGGATCCAACTACTTCATGGAGCTGGCTAAGTTCCGTGCAGCACGCTGGCTCTGGGCTGAGATCGTAGGTGCCTATGGCGACCAGTATAAGGGTGAGGCTGCTAAGATTCACATGCACGCTGTCACCTCCACTTGGAACAAGACCATCTATGATGCACACGTGAACCTCCTTCGTACACAGACCGAAGCGATGTCCGCTACACTGGGTGGTGTTGATTCGCTTACCGTACAGCCCTTCGACGTTACCTATCAGGAGTCGGATAACTTCTCTGAGCGTATCGCACGCAATCAGCAACTCCTGCTCAAGGAAGAGTCTCACTTCGACAAGGTCATCGACCCTGCCGCAGGCTCCTACTACCTAGAGCATCTGACGAACGCCATTGCTGGTGAGGCGTGGAAGCTCTTCCTCGCAGTAGAGGAAGAAGGTGGCTTCGCTGCCGCTGCTGAAGCAGGCTCGGTACAGAAGGCTGTCAATGCAAGCAACACTAAGCGTCACGCTGCCGTAGCTGCACGTAAGGAAATCTTCCTCGGTACAAACCAGTTCCCTAACTTCACCGAGACCGCCTCACAGAAGGTACACGCTGAAGAGAAGGGTGGTCACAGCTGTGGCTGTGGTGCTCCAACCATCGAAGCCCTATGCTTCGACCGTGGTGCCTCTGAGTTCGAGGCTCTCCGTCTCTCTACCGAACGTAGTGGCAAGGAGGTTAAGGTCTTCATGCTCACCATCGGTAATCTCGCGATGCGTCTAGCTCGCTCACAGTTCTCCAGTAACTTCTTCGCTTGCGCTGGCTACAAGATCCAGGATAACCTGGGCTTCGCTACCGTACAGGAGGGGGTAGATGCAGGGCTGGCAGCTGGAGCCTCGATCATCGTCCTTTGCTCAAGTGATGACGAATATGCTGAGTTCGCCCCCGAGGCCTACAAGTACCTCGCTGGTCGTGCAGAGTTCGTCGTAGCTGGTGCTCCTGCTTGCATGGAGGACCTCAAGGCCGTCGGCATCGAGAACTACATCAACGTCAAGAGCAACGTCCTCGAAACGCTCCGCCAGTTTAACCAAAAGCTCGGTATTAACTAATAGGTAAGGAGACGAAAGAAATGAAACCACAATTCAAGAACATAGATATTAAGTCTGCAGGCTTCGCTCATACCTGTCCCGTCAAGTGGGCTGAAGAGCAGAAGAACGACGCTGTATGGCGTACGGCTGAGCAGATCCTCGTCAAGCCCGTCTACACCGCTCATGACCTAGAGGGCATGGAGCACCTAGACTATGCTTCGGGTATTCCTCCTTACCTACGTGGCCCATATAGCGGTATGTACGCCATGCGTCCCTGGACGATTCGTCAGTACGCTGGCTTCTCTACCGCTGAGGAATCCAACGCCTTCTATCGCCGTAACCTTGCCTCTGGGCAGAAGGGGCTCTCCGTGGCCTTTGACCTTGCTACCCACCGTGGTTACGACGCTGACCATCCACGTGTTGTCGGGGACGTCGGTAAGGCTGGGGTGTCTATCTGCTCACTAGAGGACATGAAGGTACTCTTCGATGGTATCCCTCTCAACAAGATGTCCGTCTCGATGACGATGAACGGAGCCGTACTTCCCGTAATGGCTTTCTACATCAACGCAGGGCTAGAGCAGGGTGCAAAGCTCGATGAGATGGCTGGTACGATCCAGAACGACATCCTCAAGGAATTCATGGTGCGTAATACCTATATCTACCCACCCGAATTCTCGATGCGTATCATCGCCGACATCTTTGAGTACACGTCGCAGAACATGCCTAAGTTCAACTCGATCTCTATCTCTGGCTACCACATGCAGGAGGCTGGGGCTACGGCAGACATCGAGATGGCTTACACGCTAGCAGACGGTCTGGAGTACCTCAAGGCTGGTATCGCAGCTGGTATCCCTGTCGATAAGTTCGCACCACGTCTCTCCTTCTTCTGGGCGATCGGTATGAACCACTTCATGGAGATCGCTAAGATGCGTGCTGCTCGCTGTCTCTGGGCTAAGATCGTGAACCAGTTCCACCCCGAGAACCCCAAGAGCCTTGCTCTGCGTACGCACAGCCAGACCTCTGGATGGTCACTCACGGAGCAGGATCCCTTCAACAACGTCGGTCGTACGTGTATCGAAGCTATGGGTGCAGCCCTCGGGCACACGCAGTCGCTCCACACCAACGCCCTCGACGAAGCGATCGCTCTACCTACCGACTTCTCCGCTCGTATTGCTCGTAATACGCAGATCTACATCCAAGAGGAAACCCTCGTATGTAAGGAGATCGACCCTTGGGCAGGTTCATACTACGTAGAGAGCCTGACCAACGAACTCATGCACAAGGCTTGGGAGCACATCAAGGAAGTAGAGAGCATGGGCGGTATGGCTAAGGCGATTGAGACGGGTCTACCTAAGATGCGTATCGAGGAGGCTGCGGCTCGTACTCAGGCTCGTATCGACTCTCGTCAGCAGGTCATCGTAGGGATCAATAAGTATCGCCTCGAGAAGGAAGATCCTATCGACATTCTCGAAATCGATAACACTGCCGTACGTGAGCAGCAGATCGCACGACTCAACGACCTCCGTAAGAACCGTGATGAGGCTGCCGTCAAGAAGGCTCTTGAGGCGATCACTCACTGCGTGGAGACTAAGGAAGGTAACCTCCTCGACCTCGCTGTCAAGGCTGCTGCTCTACGTGCTTCGCTCGGTGAAATCTCCGATGCTTGTGAGAAGATCGTAGGCCGTTATAAAGCAATCATTAGAACAATCTCAGGCGTGTACTCATCTGAATCAGGCGAAGACAAGGACTTCGTCCGTGCTAAGGCACTTGCGAAGAAGTTCGCAGAGCGTGAAGGTCGTCAGCCCCGTATCATGATCGCTAAGATGGGTCAGGACGGGCATGACCGTGGTGCGAAGGTCGTAGCTACGGGCTACGCAGACTGTGGCTTCGACGTGGATATGGGCCCCCTCTTCCAGACACCAGAGGAGTCTGCACGTCAGGCGGTAGAGAACGACGTACACGTCATGGGAGTTTCTTCCCTTGCTGCAGGGCACAAGACGCTCATTCCTCAGGTCATCGAGGAACTGAAGAAGCTTGGCCGTCCAGACATCCTCGTCACAGCAGGTGGTGTTATCCCCGCTCAGGACTACGAGTACCTCTACAACGCTGGTGTAGCTGCTATCTTCGGCCCTGGTACGCCAGTAGCCTACTCAGCAGCTAAGGTCCTTGAGATCCTCCTCGGTGAGGAAGCCTAGTAAGGCTGTATCTCCTTTAACGAAGTCGCCCCTCTTAAGCATCGTGCTTAGGAGGGGCGACTTCCTTCAGTCTATACCGATTGACTTAACTACGGAGAGCTATTGAAAACAAGGTATATGATCCACCTGTAGCAGAGAGTAACACAACCAGAGTAAGTGTTCAGCTCAAGATCTGGACCAAAGTAATCCTGTCTACTCCCCATATCTCTACCTCAGTAACCCACTGTATAGTATCCACTTTTAGCTATCTTTGTGGGGCTGTAGCTGGGGCATTCCACTTCGTAGTGTAGAGGTTACACTAGGCTCTTGACCTACGGCGTTATCCAAGCAGATGCTCAGACGTAGAGACTCCACTAGTAGACGGCTTGCCCTCGGGATTATCACCTTGATGGTCTTCGTTTCCTGTGCTACCCGATACAAGACCCCACGAGCGTCTACTAAGGTCACTAAGACCCTAGTAGGCGATACGACGCACCCCCAAGGTGCAGGCATCAGCACACTGGAGCAGCTCCGCTCAATCTTCTCCGATAGTACATCTTCTGACTCCTTAACCCTAGGAGGCAAAGGAAGGACTACCTTGAGAAACGATAGCCTTCCCCAAACCATTGACACCCTTCCTGACAGCCTTCAGCAGGGGAAGGTACTGGATAGCCTCTCTCAAGCTAAGGCTAACGCCGACAGTCTAGAGAAGGTACGTAAACGAAGAGCTGCGGAGACCTTCGACGACATCATCGCCTACAAAGCACAGGATTCAATGGTCCTCCTCGGACAGAACCTCACCTATCTCTTCGGACCAAGTACAGTAGACTATAAGGACAAAGGGCTAGAGGCTAACTTCATGCGCATGAATACCGATAGCTCCCTCGTCTACGCACACTACACGATTGATAGTGCAGGGAAGGCAACTGCTTACCCAAAGTTTAAGGACGGAGGGGAGAGCTATGAAGCCAAGAGCTTGAACTACAACTTCAAGACCAGCAAGGGCTTCATCACAGGGGCAGTCACCCAGCAGGGCGAAGGTTACATCACCGCGGAGCGTACCAAACTGATGGATAACAACTGTCTCTACATGGAGAACGGACGCTACAGCACATGTGATAACCACGAGCATCCTCACTTCTACTTCATGCTCACCAAGGGGAAGGCTCGTCCACAGAAGAACGTCGTGGCTGGTCCATCCTACCTTGTCATCGCCGATGTCCCTACACCGATTGGTCTACCCTTTGGCTTCTTCCCCTTCAACAAAAGCTACTCCTCAGGGATCATCATGCCTAAGTATGGAGAAGAGACTCAGCGAGGCTTCTATCTCAGAGAGGGGGGATATTACTTCGCCTTCAATGACTATATCGACATGGCGGTCACAGGGGATTGGTATTCTCTTGGCTCTTGGGGTGTAAATGCACGCTCCAACTATCGGAAGCGCTACCGATACAATGGGAACTTCAATCTGAGCTACCTTGTCACCAAAACAGGGGAGAAGGACGTAGTAGGCTCTTTCTCCCGGAGTTCAGACTTCCGCATCAACTGGACTCATAGCCAAGATGCTAAAGCTAACCCGAATGAAACCTTCTCAGCGAGCGTGAACTACTCGACGAGCAGCTTTAATCATAACTCCCTAAGCACCCTCTACAACCCTATGGTATCGGGGCAGAATACCAAAAACTCCTCCATTAACTACAGTCGCACCTTCGCTGGCACCCCTTTCCGCCTCTCTGCTTCGATCGATGCCACACAGACCTCTGCAGACTCAATGGTCTCTATGAGCCTACCCAATGTATCGATCAGCATGAATCGTATCTACCCCTTCAAGCGCAAGAAGCGTGTCGGGGCCGAACGTTGGTATGAGAAGATCAGCCTAAGCTACTCGGGACAGTTTCGCAATAGTATCTCCACAAAAGAGTATCGACTCTTTAAGGCTAACCTTATTCGTGACTGGCAGAATGCCTTCTCGCATAACATCCCCATCTCAGCATCGTACAAACTCTTTGACTACATTGATCTGACTCTGAGTGCGAACTACAACGAACGATGGTACACCTACAAGTCCGTCAAGCACTACGATGCAACAAAGAATGCAACGGTCTACGAGCGTAAGTACGGCTTCAACCGTGTCTTTGACTTCTCTACCTCAGCCAGCTTAAACACTACACTCTATGGCTTCTATAAGCCGTGGCGGCTTTTTGGTGACAAGGTACAGATGATACGCCACCGCATGACACCACGCATTGGCATCAGCTACACACCCGACTTCGGCGCACCCATGTGGGGCTACTATGAGACGCTGGACTATATAGATAAAGATGGACGGGCACGTCAAGAGATTTACTCACGCTACGGTGATGGGCATATCTTCGGAGCTCCGGGGCGAGGTAAGTCCGCTTCGATTAACTTCGGTATTGACAATAACCTAGAGATGAAGGTACGTAGCAAGACGGATAGCACAGAGAGCTACAAGAAGATTAGCCTCATTGACAACTTCTCCGTAAGCTCCAGCTACAACCTCGCAGCCGACTCCTTCCAACTAGCAGATATCAATGCGAGCATCTCTATTAGGCTATCCCAGTCACTGAATATCAACCTCAGTGGCTCTTTCGACCCTTACCTCTATGGGCATACGACCGATGGCAGTGGGTACGTCACCCCACACCGAGTGAATAAGCTTCGTATCTTCAATGGTAAGGGCTTCGGTAGCCTGCGTGGCACCGGGACCTCCTTTAGCTACACACTGAACAACCAGACCTTTGAGAAGCTGAAGAACTTCCTCACAGGCAAGGGAAATAAAGAGGAAGATAAGCGCAAGGACAGCGGAGCCGATAGTCTGAATACAGACCCAAATAATCCACCACCCGATGGTAAGGATACCTCTCTGGCGGACATCGCGGCAAAAAAGCAGGAGAAGAAGTCTCTCTACGGGAACAATAATAATGAAGGGGAATACGATGAAGATGGCTATCTGAAGACCAACATTCCCTGGAATATCTCCTTCTCGTATGGTGTGAACCTCAACCGGACGACCTTTGACCCTCGTCGGGATGAGTATAACTATGGCCTAACGCATAGTCTTATGTTCTCTGGGAGTATCCAACCAACGAAGAACTGGTCTTTTAACTTCAATGCCAGCTATGACTTCCTAGCCAAGCGGATTGCTAATATGACCGTTGGCATTAGTCGTGACCTACACTGTTGGACGCTATCAGCCAATGCTATTCCCTTTGGCCCTTATCGTAGCTACAGCATCTCCATCGGCGTCAAGAGCAGTATGCTGCACGATGTGAAGTGGGATAAGCATGGCTATAGTTCGGGGCAAAGCTGGTAATCAGCACGGAAATTCCCTTACCCTCCACATCCAACGTATTCTACTTGTTCCTAGACCTTTACATCACAGGTCGGGAGGAGATCTACTCGTAGGGTTGCACGATTTTGTGAGAAATGTGTATTTTTGCCCGTATTTATAAACTTGGGTAACGACCCTAGAATGGTCCTCGGATCATGTCGTGACCCATTATCTCGTTTGTATGAGGTGAGCGATCTTTATCCCCGTAGCAAGCAATGCAACGGAATAGGTCTTCTCACCTGCTCTGAGCTCCACCCAAAGATGAGTTCATGAGTTGCCCAAGGGAGGGCATCTCATGCATCTCACCTCGGAGTCTCTAGGCCACAAGATAGAACAGAATGAACTTACTCGAGCAGAAATTAGCGTGCTATACAGAGCCTCAGCGCGCTCAAGCCGCAGGCATCTATCCTTACTTTAGAAAGATAGAGAGTGATCAGGACACAGAGGTCCTGATCGACGGCAAAAAAGTATTGATGTTTGGCTCTAATGCATACCTTGGTCTAACGAATCATCCTGAAGTCAAAGCGGCTGCTATTGCAGCTGTTGAGAAGTATGGTACGGGTTGTGCCGGGAGCCGCTTCCTCAATGGTACGCTAGACTCTCACCTAGAGCTAGAGAAGCGTTTAGCAGCGTTCGCTGGGAAGGAAGATGCGATTATCTTCTCGACAGGCTTCCAAGTCAACCTAGGCGTTATCTCATGTCTGCTTGGACGTGAAGACTATATCATCTGGGATGCACTCGACCATGCCTCCATCATCGAGGGTATCCGCCTCTCCCCTGCTAAGAGCCTTCGCTACAAGCACAATGATATGGAGGCACTCGAGCGTCGCCTAAAGCAGTGCGAAGATGGTAAAATCAAGCTCATCGTCGTTGACGGGGTCTTCTCTATGGAAGGAGACCTCTGTAAGCTCCCCGAGATCATCAAGCTCGCAGAGAAGTATGGTGCTTCGGTCATGGTTGACGAGGCTCATGGCTTTGGCGTACTAGGTGACCATGGACGTGGTGTCTGTAACCACTTCGGCTTGACCGACAAGGTAGATCTCATCATGGGTACCTTCAGTAAGAGCTTTGCCTCAATTGGTGGTTTCATTGCTGGGAGCAAAACTACCATCAACTACATCCGACACCATGCACGCTCCTATATCTTCAGTGCTAGCTGTACGCCTGCCGCAACGGCTGCAGCGAGCAAGGCTCTAGATATAATGCTCCGTGAGCCAGAGCGTGTACAGGCTCTGCAGGAGAAGACACAATACTGCCTAGAGAGGTTCCGCAGTCTTGGCTTTGAGATTGGTAACACCTCCACCCCTATTATTCCTCTCTTTGTACGTGACAATGAGAAGACCTTCCGTGTGACAGCTGCACTCTTCCACGAAGGGGTCTTTGTTAATCCTGTGGTAGCACCAGCCGTAGCCCCCGAGGATACACTGATACGCTTCTCACTCATGGCCACACATACCTATGAGCAGCTCGATCGTGCAATTGATACGCTGCACAAAGTATTCATAGAGCTGAATATTCCCCTACATGCTAAGGCTTAGGCAACTAGGGATACTGGATAACCTAAGCATCGGGTGCTTTGCTCTCTAGAGTGGAGCACCCGATGCTCCTTTATATACACGTCACTTCACACTATCTACACCCACTTTCTCCATCCTCCACACGCTTACCCTTATACTCATGACGGCTACTCGTTTTATCCATGTTGCCCCTCGCTCCATCCTCTATGGGCTGATGTTTCTCCTCCTCTGGGGCTGTCGTGCCTCTAGAGAAGCACAGACCGAAGAGGCACAGCTCCCTAGCGAAGGGACGATGCTCACCTATGATGCAGAGGCAGTGGGTTTTCCTCCTCACACCTTTATCTTTACTCTTCCTCTTGTTCCGGCCATAGAGGAGTACCGCTTTGAGCTTACACCCATTCGGCTCAATACCACTCCAGGCACGATCTGTCGCATGAATGGACGCCTCGTCTCTACGGAGCAACGAGACTCGCTGAACTACTACGTCTATGATGGGGAGGCCGATCCAATAACTTCGAAAGTCTACACCCACGGAGCACCACCAATCGAAACCCAGTTCTGCTACGGAGAACCACTCCTCTTGCCCTTCCGAGGCAACCGTCGTGTAGCTGTGACCATGCGAGATAGCGTACGTTTGGGCTACCGCTATTGGCGTGCAGTAGGTGCCCCCCAAGAGGCATCCCCCTCGGAGACTTATACCCAAACGAAGGAAGGCTTCCTACCCTACCGCATCACAGCCCCCCAAGGCTCGGATGCTGCCGAGGATTACTATATCGAGCTCATTCCAAGCAAGCTCATGAAGGTAGACTGCAACATCCATACGCTGAATGGACGCTTCGAGCTCCTACGAGAGTCTACCGCTACGCTGAGCTACACCTTCCACTCAGACGGCACGACACTCTCAACGAAGATGGGTTGCCCAGACGACACACTCGAGGAGAAGCTCATTCGTCACCCAGGCATCATCGTACGTCGCCCCCGAGGAGCTGCGGTGGAGGTGCTCCTACCCAAGGGCTTCACACTCCGCTACCGCCTCTATGCTCCTGAGGGCGCATTTGTCCTCTTAGCCTCCCCCGAATAGGGCAAGCAAGCCCGCTCTAGGAGCAAAACAAGGATAAGGAAAACCTCCCTTAGAGACTCGCTCTGACAGGTCTCTAAGGGAGGATTCTTTTACCTCGTGAAGGTCTTCCCCCCAGCGGTCTCTAGAGGAGCGATGAAACCCACTCGTGGGCTTCTGACGAAATGCTTGCATGGGTCTAAAAGGAAATGCATGCATGGGTTCCGATTCAAACCCATGCATGCATTTCTTTTGGGAAGTTATAAGACAAGCGGAGGTATCCTTTTATGCTTATCTTGCTGGACGGTCTTGGGTAAAGTCAGGGATGGGTACGGGGCGATTTGTCTCTTCCGACCGTGCACTCAGCTCAATGACAGATGACCACAGCGCAGCATCCTCTACGGAGATGGCAGGTGGAATGCCTCGCTTGAGGCAATCAATGAGGTGCGCATCCATCACGTAGTTCATTACATTCTCAACTCCCTTTGCCTGCCCTTCTTTGATCCAACGATCCATCGGGGAGGGAGCTGATCGAGCAAGGAAGTCTGCCACAGCATCCCCTCTAAGAGCTTCAGGGAGAGAGCTAAGCTGGAGGTAGGGCGAGGGATATTTACATAGATACCCCTCTGTCCCCATGACTGACTGCAGACGTGAGTAAGGGCGTGGCGTCGAGAGGTCTAGTTGGAGTAGAGCCGTACACCCCCGTGCCGTGCGCAGGAGGATCGTGCTAAGACGTCTGGAGAGGGGCTGGTCGGGGAGCGCAGAGGTGGCATAGAGCTCCGTGAAGCGATCCTCCCGATGGATACCTAGGAGCTGAGCCATAGGGCCAATGCCATGCGTAGGATAGGCATTCCCCGAAGTAAATGGGTGCCCCTCATCCATCCATCTATAGAGTGGGACCTCAGAGGCATGCTCACGCTCCCACGTATGTAGGTCATGGAGATAGGCACCTTCGCAGTGCTTGATTTCACCCAAATGCCCCGAGCCTACCAGCTCAAGCGCATGTAGATGGAAGGGGTCGAAACAGCAGTTCTCTAGGAGGAAGAAGCACCGCCCCGTACGCCGAGAGACCTCGACAATCTGCCAGCACTCCTCTAGCGTGACGGCCGCTGGGACCTCTACTGCGACATGCTTCCCTACCTCCATAGCCTCTACCGCCAAACGTGCATGACTAAACCAGTCCGTACACACAAGCACCAAATCCACATCCCCTCGCTGGAAGATGTCCTGCACCTCCGTGCTAGAGCAGAGCGGAGCAGGCATGCCTTGGGCATGGAGGAGAGCTTGTGCTTCGGCCACTTGCTTGGGTTCTTTATCAGCGACAGCTACCACACTTACCCCATCTAAATGGCGGTAACGCTGGAGCGTACGTAGCCCACGACTGCCGAGGCCAATGAGTGCAACCCTAAGGATAGGAAGAGATGAATGGGAGGAAGAGGGAGTGCTTCGTTCGTTCACTTCGATCTGTATATGAGTATTTTGTACAAATATACAGTAAGTTCAAATGAGAATACGTACATTTGCCTCGTCGATAAGACATTTGTACGTCTTACCCTCATGGCACATACATCCATAGTACATAGCTTTCACACAAGTAACATTAAACTGACGAGAGTATGAAAAACATTCTCATCATTGGGTCTACGGGTCAGATCGGCACAGAGCTGGCACTGACACTCCGTAAGATCTACCCTACCGTCATCGCTGGCTATATCCCTGCTGCCCCACCTAAGGGCGAGCTACTGGAGAGTGGTCCATCGGAGATTGTAGACATTACGAACCCCGACCAAATAGCCGAGGTAGTACGCCGTCATAAGGTCGATACCATCTTCAACCTAGCAGCCTTGCTTAGTGCCGTAGCAGAAGCAAAGCCTCAGCTGGCATGGAAAATTGGACTCGGGGGGCTATTCAACGTGCTTGAGGTGGCAAGAGAAGAGGGCTGTGCTGTCTTTACCCCTAGCTCCATCGGCTCCTTTGGACCAGAGACACCACACGATAAGACCCCACAGGATACCATCCAGCGACCCAAGACTATGTACGGTGTGACGAAAGTCTCTGGAGAGCTACTCAGTGACTACTACCACAAACGATTTGGGGTGGATACACGCTCCGTACGTTTCCCCGGACTGATCTCAAACGTAGCACCTCCAGGAGGAGGGACGACAGACTATGCCGTAGATATCTATTACGCAGCTGTGCGCGAAGGGCATTTCCGTTGCCCTCTGAAGCCCGGCACCTACATGGACATGATGTACATGCCTGATGCCCTGCGTGCTTGTATCGAACTGATGGAGGCAGACCCCACGAAGCTCATACACCGCAATTCGTTTAACGTCACTGCTATGAGCTTCGATCCCGAGGAGATCGCTAACTCCATCCGTGCCGTCATCCCTAGCTTCACGATGGAATACGAACTCGATCCGCTACGTCAGGGTATCGCTGACTCATGGCCCAACTCCCTCGATGATAGCTGCGCACGTACCGAATGGGGCTGGCAACCCAAGTATGACCTCCCCTCCATGACGGCAGATATGATCGAGACCATTCGACGTAGAGGCTAGAGGCACGATCTACTAAAGATTCCTAGGATGGCTCAGTAAGCCAACAAACACGCTCCCTATAATCCTGTCAAGACAACCTAACAGGATCTACCCACAGGGTCTCAGTGAGTTTGCTAGGATACCCTAGGCTCTCTAGCCAGACGAAATAAAACAGCCCCCACCAGCATCTGCTGGTGGGGGCTGTTTGTTGCTTATTTAGAGTTAGGAGCTTACTCTAGCTCTTCGTTATCCTCGAGGAGCTGCTGATGGAAGGCCTTGTCTTCAAGGATCTCAGCAAACACTGCTTCAGACTCCGCCTTGAAGGCCAGGAAGCTCTCTTGCTTGACAGCTCTCTTCAGTGCTTCTCGAGCCTCATCATTCTTCTTCTGTCGGGCATAGCAGAGAGCCTTGAGGTACTCTACCTTACCTGTCGGATTCAGCTGGTTCAAGACAACGAGAGCACGCTCATCATCCCCAAGCCCTGCGAAAGCTACTGCAGCGTTGTAGTCAGGGTACTTACGGAAGATCTCCAGTGCACCGTGGTAGTCACGTGCGGCCATACGCTCAAGCCCCTGCTTATATTCCTCAGCGGACTCTACCTTGTCACTCCAACGCTCGATGAGCGATGCGTCAACGAGGTCATTGATCCCTGATATAACAAAGCTCAGCGTATCCAAGCCTCTCTGTGACCACGTGCTCTTATCCATTGCAGTGACACGTGCACCTACAGCCACACGGATCTTCTTCTGGATCTGTGGCGTCACATCAATATCCCTGCTGTAGAGATAGACAAACTCTTGGTTAGGAGTGATGGTCTGCTCTAGGTGAGCACTGTCAATGAGTGGGAAGCTCACCATGTGGCGACGATAGGCGTCTTGGTTTTGCTTCTTGTTCTCGTTGCGTGCGATGGCTCGGAAGTCATAGGTGTGGCGAGAGAGCTCCAAGGAGTCACGCTCTGTGAGCGACTTATTCTCTAGCGAATCAATGGTCAGCCCACGCAGATAAATATTACGATATATCCGAGGGACATTACGTACTGTTATCTGACGCTCCTTGCGAGCCAAGTACTTCGCTTCACGCTCAGGCGTGTAGATTGAGTCGAAGCGATGGCGTAGGCCTACACTATCCTTCCCAGCTAGGTCTTCACGATAGGTATAACGGAGCATGTTAAGGGCCCTATTATGGTAGGCAGCATCGTAGTTACCCTTGACCTCCGCATTGTATTGGAAGTAGCGGTTCTCCATCTTACGTCGCCAGTTCTCGTAGCCCAGTAGGCGGTTCAGCTGAGACTTATAGGCATAGTAATAGTCACCCTGGAAGCGTCGCATCACCGACTCGAAACGCTTCTGGTCGAAGAACACGCTATCGTACTTCGCTGAGTCTACGAGACTCTCCTTAAACATCCCAAAGGCTTTCAGCTCCTTCGCCTGCACCTTAGCAAACTCCTTCCCCTTGAGCACGACGGGAGGCAGGACAAATGATGTATCACCGCTCATCACCGTTGGAGAAAGGACCATCTGATAGCGATCATCCATAAAACCACGAGGAATCTTAATCAGGAAGGTTAGGTTTACCTTCCCCTTACGTAGCGTAGAGATCTTCACACGAGGGCGTTCAGCAGTGATGGTGACTTCCTTGATCGAGAAGGTTTTGATGCCGTCATCCCCCTTCTGGACGCTATCTAAAGCCTTATTAGTACGCTTCAACGTATCGACCTTCTGCTGGTAGGTAACGATCTCAGAGAGCTGTCCCATACGACCAGCCTGTTCCTCCTTCTCTGTCGGGAGTAGGACCTGTGGGCGTTGAGACTGGAAGAAAAGTTTCTTGGTCATTGGCTCACCACACGAAGCAAGCATAACCACTGCTAGCAGGCAAGCTGCACGCTGTATCATTTGAGTTGGTTTCATCTTATAGGAAAGGAGGGTTAGAGCACGTAAACCAAGCTAAGCGAGACGCGTGTAGGGAGGATGAGCGTACGTGTCATATCCTTGCGTAGGACTACATCACGGGCATTCAGCAGATCATACTGTGTATAGACGATCGACGCTCCTAGCTCAGCCTCAATGTTCCAGTGCGTGGAGAGTTCGTGCGAATATCCAGCAGAGAGTCCACCTCCATAGAGGAAGCCCTTAGAATAGTTACGATCAAACTTATCCAATCCATACTTATATATGGAGGCAACCCCATGTAGACCAAAGAACAGCCCACGATTGTACGTCCCTTTCGCCCAGTAACGCAGGCTTGGCGTGAAGGTTGCGTTCTCGGTATGCTCCACAGTACTCCAGTCGAAGCGATCCTTAGAGTCCAGCTTAGCGTTGTGATAAGCTGTATGGATTAGTCCTGTGGGCAAAGGGATGCCGAACTTAAAGGGCTTTACCTGCAGGGAGAGCTGTAGCGATACTCGTGATCCAAGCCCGATAGAGGGCTCGATATTGATATTCCCCGTCAGCAAGGAGGGAATATTAGTACTGATGCTAAAGCTCTGAGCCCAACTGGAAGAAATACCGCACAGCAAGGCCACAATAGCACACAGAAATAGACGTCTTGTCATCGAATATGGGGTTTTAAATTATTCATAAACCAACACCCCGCTTTCACAAGCCAGAGTGTGACTAGGCGGACAAAGGTACAAATTCTTCCCATTATGAAGCTCCCCCCGACCTAAAATCTTCTGTGAATACATCGGCATATCGGGGCTATACGCCATCTAAACTTTTTATTACATTCCCATCTACCTTCCCCAGTCTAATATACTTCACCCTTCTCACTTCAAAAACAACACATACCCAAGAGGAATTTGAGCACTAAACTGAGGAAACAGAGAAGACTGACATACAACAAGATAGAAATCACAAAAAATAGAATATCCATGAGTTACCATAAGTCGTTGCAACGAGTTACCATAAGTCGTTGGAGCGACTTACCACAACTCGCTCAGACGAGTTACCATAACTCCCTGAAACGAGTTATAGCAACTCATCAAAAGCAGATTCAACAAAAATATTTCCCTCTGGCACACAGTCGATTACCCATCTCACCTAAAGGCATAACGAATTTCCTCATGTTATCCATGGCCATTTACATCAAAAATAAAGCCCCCTACTCAGAGCCTCGATGAGGAGGCAGAGAATAGGGGGCGCATCCGAAGCAATCAATAAGGATGCAGAGAGGATAAGGCCAAGGCCTTATTAGGAGACTGAGACTTTAATCTAAGCAGGTTGCCAAATGTAGATGCTAGATAGCGGTATGCTCAACTCTAGCTCTCTGTGGACTCACCTCTGCACCTGGTGCTACAGAGGCTACCAACACTAGTGCTTATGTTGCTCAAAAAAACGACGAGCAAAAGCCCGGCAAACATGGGGCAGACGAACAGCCTTCTGTACCGGGAGGACCGTACGGCAACGTAGATAGTAGGCCTTCTCAAGCTCAGCTTCCTTGATGCGAGCCGAGAGGGATTGTTCAAGGAACGTGTTCAGCTCTTCATCGGTGAGCGTCTTGTCAGATTTGCGGACACGACCGCCGAGGGCTTCGCCTTCACGCCAGAGCTGGAAACGTTTCTCGTCTAGCTCGTTGAGGATGGACATGACACCATCGGCTTCCTTTTCCGTCAGCTCAAGGTGCTGGATGAGATAGGCTCGCTTCTCTGCTCGCACACGCTCACGCATCGAGGCCATCCGCTCCTGCTTATCACCACGAGGACGTTCACGCTTTGCTGTGGATTGCTCTTGCTTCTGAGCCAAAAGACGCTCGTGCCTAGCCATAGCTCGCTCGTGCCTTCGCTCTTGCAGTCGCTCATGGAGCAGGGCAAGACGCTGTCGCTGGTGGTCAAGACGCTGCTCATACTTCGCCCTATCTCGCCTCCAGTGAGAGCCTGTCTGCTGGGCCTCGGCAGTAAGACCTACCCCCAGAGCAATCGTGAGGAGGAGGCCATAGACAATCTTCTTCATCATAAACAATAGAGTTAATAGTAACTAGAATACGAAGTCGAAGCAAAGCCTGCTTCACCCAAGAAGAGAGATTTATCAGCATCATACGCAGCGACCTGCCCTCCATATTCGGTATAATAGGCACTGTAGTCTTCGTCCTGCACCTCGGTGGTCGTAGTGGCGACCCGCTGAGTGCCTTCCTTATGTGCTGGGCTGAAAAAGGCGCGGAAGATGAGGTTCATCGAGACGAAGACAGCCGCCAGATAAACGATCGGACGTACACGTATCCATAGTGAAGGACGTGTCTGCTCGGGGGTATCCTCCTGCGGGGTTTCGGGTAGACGAGCGAGGATACGCTCCTCAAGCGCATCAAAATAGCCCTCAGGGACGGAGTAGTGCTGGCGACTCTCTTCAGGAGTAGGAAGTTTGGTTTGCTTATCCATATATAACGGTGAAGCACTGGACTTCAATGGGTGAGACAAGATATTAAAGGAAAGGTTTATTCTTCAGCCCCAAGAAGCTCAAGAATCTTGCGATGAGCGTGGTGGTAGGATGCTTTGAGAGCTCCCTCACTCGTTCCCGTCAGCTTAGACATTTGCTCGTAAGGCATCTCATCATAGTAGCGCAGTCGGAAGACCAGTTGCTGCTTGGCAGGAAGGGTAAGGATGGCTTTCTGAAAGCGTTCCTCTACTTCATCCGCATCGAAGTACTCATCTGCATGGAGTCGAGACAATAAATACGCAGCATCAGCCTCTTCACTCGGGCTAATGCGATGCTCCTCCTCACTGCGACGTTTTTTCAGGAAGTTCAGCGCCTCGTAAGTGGCAATGCGATACAGCCAAGTCGAGACCTTCGCTTCTCCACGGAAGCCTTCTATCGCCTCCCACGCCTTAATGAACGTATTCTGAACAAGGTCGTCTGCGTCTTCATGCGAATAGACCATACGGCGAATCTGCCAATAGATCTGCTTGGAGTAGAGACGCACAACAAGAGAAAACGCCACCCGCCGAGAGCTAGGCTCGGCAAGCTGGCGTTGCAATTCTTCTTCGGTAATCAGTGGGGTAGTCATCGGTGGTTCTTTACTTGGCGTCGGGGGCGAGTGACACTGTAGCGGAGCATCTTATCTCGCCCTAGAGCGATGGAGAGTGTTTCTCCTTCGTTGAGTTTCCCCTCTAGTATGTAGGAGAGGAGCTTATCCTCTACGGTGTGCTGGAGCGTACGGCGGATTGGACGCGCACCCATTGTACGATCGTTGTCGCGGAGAGCAAGCACTCGGCAAGCCTCAGGTGATACCTTTACATTATATCCTTGCTGGGTCACACGCTCCTTCAACTGTGCTAACTCAAGCTCAAGGATACGGACAAGGGCGTCATCAGAGAGAGGCTCGAAGGCAATGACTTCATCCAAACGGTTGAGGAACTCAGGGCTAAATGTCCGCTGTAGTGCCTTCCGTATAATACCCTCACTGCGTGTGGCTGCGTCCGACAGCTCAGCAAAGCCAACCCCTCGAGCAAAGTCTTGAGCCTGACGAGATCCCACATTACTGGTCATGATTACGATCGTATTGCGGAAGTCCACCACATTCCCTTCTGTATCAGTTAGACGACCATCCTCGAAGACCTGTAAGAGAATATTATATGTGTCGGGGTGGGCTTTCTCTATCTCGTCTAAGAGAACAAGGGAATAAGGCTTCGTGCGTATCGGCTGGGTTAGCTCACCTCCTTCACCAAAGCCTACGTATCCCGGTGGTGATCCGATGAGACGAGAGACGGCAAAACGCTCAGAGAATTCACTCATATCGATGCGAACCATAGCATCCTCACTCCCGAAGACCTCGCGGGCAAGAGCTTTAGCCAGGTACGTCTTCCCGACTCCTGTCGGTCCGAGGAAAAGCATTGAAGCAATAGGGCGACGGCTGTCTCGCAGTCCAAGACGTGATCGCTGCACGGTACGGGCAATCGCTTCCACTGCCTTATCCTGCCCAATGACACGCTCCTTCAGATAGTTTGGTAGACCGATGAGGCGCTTCAGCTCACTCTCTGTCGTAATGCGCTCTAAAGGAAGGCCTGTAAGTCGGGCAAGAGCTTGATCGACATCATCCTCAGTATATCCAAACTCCATTTGTCCTCGGTTAAGGTCAGCACGTTTGATACGGGTTCGCACTTCTGCACCAGTGGCATCCATGAGCTCAATTGCTTTGTACGGGTATGGAAGAGCTGGCATGTACCGCTCGGAGAGTATAAGAATACGCTCAAGGAGGGGCTGCAAGTCTATACCAAAGAAGTCTCCATATAGGCGACTCTTAGCAAGGAGGACTTGGTGAGTCTGCTCTTTTGTTAAGGGCTCAACGAGGATTGGATAGCAGTAGCGCGACATCAAATCACTATCATCAATACTCTGAGAGAATCCACTACTCGTAGCTGTACCTATTAGGCGAAGCCCATGAAGCTCTAGAGCAGAGAAAATCAACTCAGCAGCATCAACATTGGAGCCTCGCCCCCCAGACTTCATCAGGTGAATATCATCAATGAAAAGAAGTACCTCTGGGTGACTACGCAGAGCCTCCACAAGTGAACGAACGGAACTCTCTACCCCCCCTTGAAACTGTGAGCCAGCGAAAAGCCTCGCCATACTCAGCTGTAGGATATGCCTATATGGGAAGCCTTCGGGCAGCTCATCACCCCGGGCAATCATCCGAGCAAGCTGACGTACAACTTCGGTCTTACCAACCTTAGGTTCACCTATGATTATTGGGCTACACTTCTTATACCGAAGGAGTAGCTGCTGAAGATGCGCTAACTGATTCTCTCGCCCAACACAAGTGTCAGGCTCTTTCTCTTCTCGCTGGAGGCGCTCAACTAAATCTACCCCAAAGTCTGCAAACGGGAAGCGACTATTGGCATTACCCCCTTGCTCTGCATCTACAGACTCCAAATGGTCTGCGAGCCCTTTGAGCATACGAAGCATTGCCTCCCCATCAATCGAAGTCTCACCATCCGGTCCTTTGGCAAAAGCGGATACAGGCTTGAAGTTCTCATCGAGGCGTACAGCTGTGATATGTGCCCTCCCAAGTAGAGACTTCGCCGAGGACATCTGTAGCTCTCCCTCTGAGGGCACATCTGCATGCTCAGTCATCCCCTGCTGGTGTCCACTAAGCCCACCCTCCACACGAGAGAGCAGAGAGTCACGCTGGGGTACAATGTCATGTGCTATGAGATAGGAAGAGAGAATTGTAGTCTCTCCACTGAAATAGATGCTCAATAGGAGGTGTAATGGACTTATAGCCTTATCACCTAAAAGGGTCGAAATCTCAGCAGCACGTGCAATGGTCTCATGTGCCTCTACATTATATAAGATGGGCTCTGAAGCAGTCCCAGTCCCCCGCTCCAGCATTTCCTCTAGCCGACGCATGAGCTCAAGGTGAGAGAGACCACGGTCATTAAAGAACTTGATGGCGGCACTTGTACCTTCTTTCAATATTCCCCAGAGGAGGAGATTGGGATTGACCTCCGACACCCCGAGCTCACGAGCTTGCTCAGAGGCTAACTCAAGGGCTGAGCGAAAGGTGTCTGTATAATTATACTTCATCTTTTCCTTTGCTTACTAAGCCTTAATCTGGATAGCATGGAGCTTAGCGTAATGACCATTTAGTGCTAGTAGCTCCTCATGTGTACCTTGCTCCACAATACGTCCGCCATCGACAACACAGATAAGATCCGCATGTACGATTGTAGAGAGACGATGGGCGATAACAATCGTCGTACGCCCTGTCATCAACCGATCTAGAGCACTCTGTACAAGGCGTTCACTCTTGGTGTCAAGAGCTGATGTTGCCTCATCAAGGATGAGAATTGGGGGATTTTTGTAGACCGCACGTGCTATAGAGAGACGCTGGCGTTGCCCACCCGAGAGCTTACCACCTCGGTCACCAATATTCGTCTGATAGCCATCAGGAAGCACATCAATGAATTCGTCAGCATGAGCCACCTCTGCGGCACGCCGTACAGCCTCCTCTGTAGCATCTTCGATTCCAAAAGCTATGTTGTCAAAGACCGATCCATTGAAAAGAATGGGATCTTGGTTTACATTCCCCATCAGATGTCTGAGGTCTTGTACAGCGACGTCCCTTATATCAACGCCATCAATCGTGATGCTCCCCTCCACTACATCGTAGAAGCGTGGGATGAGATCAACAAGCGTGGTTTTACCCGATCCCGAGTGGCCAACAAGAGCCACCGTTTGTCCCTTGCGAATCTTGAGGTTTACATCTCGCAGGACCCACTCCTCAGCATAGCGGAAAGAGACATGGTGTAGCTCGATTGCATCCTGGAAGGTCACAGGCATCGGGTACTCAGGGTCTAGGATTGAGCTCTCAGCCTTTAGGATACGATCGACACGCTCCATCGATGCCATCCCCCTACGAATAGCATAGAGACCTTTGCTCAGCTCCTTGAGAGGATTGATGAGACTATAGAAGATAACAAGGTAATAAATGAACGTAGAGGCTGTAATCTCGCTTGATTGAGCAAGAATGAGTGATCCTCCATACCAAAGGACTATGACAATAGCAATCGTACCCAAGAACTCACTCATCGGGTGTGCTAAGAGCTGCCTACGCCCTACGCCGATGACTGTACGTCTGAGCTTCTCATTGAGTGTCTCAAATCGCCGAGCCACATACTCCTCTGCCGTGAAAGCCTTCACAATGCGAAGACCTCCTAGCGTTTCCTCCACTTGGCTAATCAACTCTCCAGACTGATTCTGAGCCTCTAGGCTTGTACGCTTGAGCGACTTCCCCACTCGTCCCATGATAAACCCTGCAATGGGCAGGACAAAGATTACAAAGAGGGTGAGCTCCCAGCTAATGATAAACATCGACCCAAGGTACACAGTGATTAGGATGGGATTTTTTAGGAGCAGGTCAAGCGAACTCATCACAGAGTTCTCCACCTCCCCAACGTCACCTGTGATACGGGCCAGCACATCTCCTTTACGCTCCTCACTGAAGAAGGCAAGGGGAAGGGAGAGTATCTTACGATTCATCATATTGCGAAGGTCCCGCACCACCCCTGTACGCATTGGGATCAGGAAGAACCCTCCGAGATAGGTAGCTCCTACCTTGAGCATCGTCATCAGGACAAGGTACACCCCGAGCACAATGAGCGTATAGGAGCCACCCTTCGTCTCGATCATATTGGAGACTGCATAGCCAAAGTTGTGAGACAGTACCTGGGGTAGTTGTCTCCATCCCTCTTGAGAGGCTAGGTCAAGCGTTGACCAAGGAATAAACGTCGTGACTCGACCCTCGATCTGGAAGAGGATATTTAAGATCGGCATCACGAGGGAGAACGCCACAAGATTAAGTAGCGCACTAAGTATATTAAAGAAGACAGCGAGAGATAAAAGCCCCTTGTATTTAGGGGCAATAAATCGCTGCACAAGCATCAAAATATCTTTCATCCAAAATCATTAACAATACCACTCTAGTCTACTTGGCTTTATCATAGCCACTAGATGGCACACCCAAATGAATACAATAATTATACCAAAGTTACGACTTTCCTCTCACTCCCTTGTGGCAAAGCCACTCTCTCTGCCTCAACAAATCAAACAGCAGCCCCTACCACATACATATTGAATATGCGGTAGGGGCTAGATGAATCCCCAAAGGGGCTATACAGAGGCTATATACCTACACCTCCGCCACCAGGCTGGCCACTATCACCACCAGGCTTCCCTGGCTGGGGAGTCTTAGGCTTAGCATCCTTTGCCTTGGGGTTGTGAACCCCGATGGAGACTCGCTGTGCAGACCGACGCATATCCGCCTTCGGAGCAAATCGCACCACGGGATGGCGAAGGGAGTGGAGGGTGACGTCCTCCTCCTTATCCACCATACGTACGGGGACGGTGACACGGAGTGAACCCAGCTCGCCAAGATCTACAGCTCGGCCTTCCTCCAGGGCACGGAGGACGAAGCGAGAGAGGGCTGAGATAGCAGCTCGGACATCGGCATGGGTAAGTGACGTAGAGTAGACGATTTCGTTCTCTACTTCTTTGAGAGAAACACGATCATAGTGCTTGCGCTTTGCATAGAAGACAGTCTGTCCTTTACGCTTACCAAGATTGAGCTTCTTGGACTTTACTTCAAAGTGAATCATAGTAGTTACTTAAATAAAAAAGAATACATAGGTAGTCGTTTCTGTCTCAGGTTTCCCCTCATATCAGACAGGTACGCTTCGGGTCACTTGGTGCACCAAATATATAGGAGTGATCCTCGGTATACTCTAGTCGTTTTGTAGTTCATCCCTTTCGACAAGACAAAGGTAGAATGAGTTTTTTAGTCCGCCAAGTCCCTCAGAGAAATTCATGCCGAGTTACTATAACTCTCCCCAAAAGTTTTTCATTCCTTAACAGAGCATCCACATCCATCTTCATCACCCCATATAATAAATGTACGCGCGCGAGACGAAGAGAGACAAGAGAGATATAAAACATCGGTAGGGCATAGGAACGAAACGAGGGCTGTGCCGTCATACGTGACAGCACAGCCCTCTGTAGTAGGTGAGACTTAGGTAAGTGGCTTAGCCGTTTACCTTAGCCATGTGAGCTACGAGGTCAAGGACCTTGTTGGAGTAACCGATTTCGTTGTCGTACCAGCTAACGAGCTTAACGAACTTGTCGGTAAGAGCGATACCAGCCTTAGCGTCGAAGATAGACGTGCGGGTATCACCGAGGAAGTCGCTAGATACAACGTCTTCGTCCGTGTAGCCGAGGATACCCTTTAGTTCACCTTCAGAAGCCTTCTTGATAGCTTCGCAGATCTCTGCGTAGGTAGCAGGCTTAGCGAGGTTCACCGTGAGGTCAACGACAGAGACGTCGAGGGTAGGAACGCGGAAGCTCATACCCGTGAGCTTACCATTGAGCTCGGGGATAACCTTACCTACAGCCTTAGCAGCACCGGTGCTAGAGGGGATGATGTTCCCAGCAGCAGCACGGCCACCACGCCAGTCCTTCACGCTAGGACCATCGACGGTCTTCTGCGTAGCAGTGGTAGCGTGAACGGTGGTCATGAGACCATCGGTGATACCGAAGTTGTCGTGAAGCACCTTAGCAAGAGGAGCAAGGCAGTTCGTGGTGCAGGAAGCGTTAGAGACGAACTGAGTACCCTTGACGTACTTGTCGGTGTTTACACCGCATACGAACATAGGGGTATCATCCTTAGAGGGAGCAGACATGACGACGTACTTAGCACCGGCGTCGATGTGTCCCTGAGCCTTTTCCTTCGTTAGGAAGAGACCAGTTGATTCTACTACGTATTCAGCACCGATAGCAGACCACTTGAGGTCAGCTGGATTCTTTTCTGCAGTTACACGGATGGTCTTACCGTTTACGATGAGGTTACCGTCCTTTACTTCGACAGTACCATCGAAACGACCATGCATCGTGTCGTACTTGAGCATGTAGGCCATGTACTCTGCGTCGAGCAGGTCATTGATACCTACGATCTCGATGTCGCTGCGCTTCTGGGCAGCACGGAAGACAAAACGGCCAATACGTCCGAAGCCGTTAATACCAACTTTAATCATCTTACTTATTCTTATCGTTAGAAACTCTGATTACTTGTCACTATGCAACGAGGATACTCCATCGCAATGCCTAAAAGTCAAGGCTAATACAACCTCTTCACCTGATCTGCAAGCAGAAAGCAACCTTTTTGCCCTACAAAATTACGGAATTTTGTCCATACAATCTGCACCTTTCTCAAAAATCTTATAAAAGTCCTCTTCCCACACCCCAGACAAAGACGTAACACACTATGTATCAATAGACATACCCCCACTCCACGAGACACCCCTAACGACTTACCATAAGTCGTCACAACGAGTTACCATAACTCGTTCCGAAGACTTACCATAACTCGCTCAAGCGACTTACCACAACTCGTCGCGACGAGTTGTGGTAAGTCGTCACCTCCCTCCATAAGGGACTGAGAATCAGCATTCATTACCGCTCCTAGGGCAGCATAAAGAAGCCGTAGTGTTTCCACTCGAAGAGAGCCCAACACCTACGCCACAGCACCTTGATCCCTAGGCTAACGCCAACACTGCCCCACTTACCCCAAGCTCCCTCTTCACGAGGCATGAGGGATGAGACACAGAGAGGCACATCGCTATGATATTCCATAAATTATCACTATATTTGCAGTCCATTAACGCTCGTACGGTTACCACAAGCAACAGCGTAAGCAACAATATTATAACGTTATAACGAAAGAATGAAGAAAGGTATCCATCCTGAAAACTACCGTCCCGTAGTCTTCAAGGATATGTCAAACGAAGACATCTTTATCACCCGCTCCACGATGGCAGCGAAGGAAACAATCGTAGTTGATGGCGTAGAGTATCCTCTGATCAAGGTAGAAATCTCTAGCACATCACACCCCTTCTTTACTGGGAAGGCAAAGCTTGTTGATACGGCTGGTCGTGTCGATAAGTTCATGAGCCGCTACGGAGAGCGTAAGAAGTAGTAGGCACCCCAATGAGGGGCACGCAAAGCCTTCGGTGAAGTACAAGCCAGAGGCCAAGCACAGACCTTACCAAGTGGCTATCTCATCGATGTGATGGGATAGCCACTTGACTTATAGAGGGGCAGATAGTATATCTTTGCCCAAGCAGAAGCAAGCAATATGAGCAAACAAACAGCAGAGACAATGATCACAGCAGAGCGTTATCACGACATCAGCATGGGACACCGTGTGGTGGGACATGAGAATAAATGCCGACACCTACACGGGCATAACTACCGCATCCATTTCGTCTGTGAGGCTGACCAGCTTGATGCCCTTGGCCGTGTCATTGACTTTGGGCTTATCAACGATCGCCTCTGTCAGTGGCTCGAGGAACACTGGGATCATCGCTTGATGATCTGGCAGGAAGATCCACTACTACCCGAGCTACAACGCATCGCCTCGGAGGATCTCTGCATCGTACCCTTCAACCCCACAGCAGAGCAGATAGCCCAGCATCTCGTTCATGTCATCGGGCCTCAATGCCTAGCGGGCACCGGGATTCGACTCACAAGCTGTCGTGTGGACGAGACACGTAAATGCTCGGCCACGTGTCGCCTCTAGCTACACCCTAGGGGAAGGCAAGAGGGTAAAGCAAAGAGGGTGAAGGGAGCGAGTGATCGCCCTATAATCAGCTTCACTCAGGCTTTTTATCTCCCCTAGAGAAACCAATGAGAATACCTATCTTTGCTTGCAGACAAATACTTCACGCTAAGGAACAATGAAACTCAGATCGCTCGTAGCCCTACTCGTCATGCTCCCTACAGCACTTCCCTCTGCCTCTGCTCAGGAGCGAGAAGCCACTCGCACACCCACACTCGCCGAATATACCTCAGGGTCCCCCTCACAGCTCCGCCCTACTTCGCTCAGAGCCCTACAATGGCTCGGTGATGACTACATCTATATCCAGGAGCGAAACCTCATCCTTGGGACACCCGGAGCAAAGAAGGCAGAGCGCACCCTGCTGACACAAGACGAACTCCTAGCTCTCATCGGGGAAGGCACGAAAGGGAATACAGCGAAGTACTTTAGCCCGTTCCAAGTGGTTGGTAGAGACCAGCGTCACTTGCTCATTACCTTTTCAGGTAAGCACTACGTCCTCGATCCACGAACGAAGCAACTGACCGCTACCTTTGAGCAGGACACCAAGCGTGAGAAAACATTTGATCTCGCTCCAACGCTAGAGGCATCTGCTATCATCAAGGACCACAACATCTATGTCTCCACAAGCCGTGGCGAAGAGGTACAAGTCACCACCGATGGTAGCCCAACACTTGTCTACGGTAGCTCGGTACATCAGAACGAGTTCGGCATCCATGGTGGACTATTCTGGAGTCCCGATGGTAGCCAGCTTGCTTTCTATCGCATGGATCAAAGCATGGTCGCACCCTATCCCATCGTACATACCAACACCCGCAAGGCAACCCGCCAAGACCTTTACTATCCCATGGCAGGCATGCCCATTCACCACGTCACCGTAGGGGTCTACAATAGGACTACGGGGAAGACCATCTATCTGAACACAGGACTACCGAAGGAGAAATATCTAACCAACATCACTTGGTCTCGCGAGGGTAAAACGATTTACATCGCAGAGGTGAATAGGCAGCAAAACCGTATGGAGCTGAAAAGCTATTCAGCTGAAACTGGGGAGCCACTACAAACACTCTTCGTCGAGGAGAACGAGAAGTATATTGAGCCTCAGCACCCACTCTACTTCATACCTAACCGTCCAAATGAATTCATTTGGCAAACACGCCGTGACGGCTTCTCCCATCTCTATCGATATACAACCTCGGGTAAGCTACTTGGGCAAATTACCAAGGGAGACTTTGAGGTCATTAGCTTCCTTGGCTTTGCAGATGGGGGGAAGACTCTACTTTACACCTCGACAGAGCAAAGCCCAATCAACCGTGTCGCTTACCGAATCAGTATTGATGGGAAGGGGAAGAAGCTCCTCACACCTCAGCCTGGCTGGCACATAGCCTCAGCATCGAAGAGTGGGAAATACCTCCTCGACACCTTCGAGTCACTTCATGACGTGCGGGAGAACAGGTTGGTCTCAACAGCTACAGGCAGAGACCAAAGGCTCTATCAGTCAGACGACCCAGAGGCTAGCTACATTACGCCTGAGGTTATCCTCGGGACAATCAAGGCAGACGATGGTAAGACAGACCTGCACTATCGCCTAATCAAGCCCACGAACTTCGATCCAACGAAGAAGTATCCTACTATCGTCTACGTCTATAACGGTCCACATGCTCAACTCGTGCAGAACCGCTTCCATGCAGGCTCTCTTGGCTGGGATCTCTATATGGCCACACAGGGCTATGTACTCTTCACCGTTGATGGACGAGGCTCAGATGCTCGAGGCACAGCCTTTGAGCAAGTCATACATCGTCACCTTGGCCTCCATGAGATGGCTGACCAGATGCGAGGCGTAGACTTCCTCAAGAGCTTGCCCTACGTAGATGCTAATCGTATCGGTGTCTATGGCTGGAGCTATGGGGGATTCATGACAACCAACCTCATGCTCACACACCCCGAGACCTTCAAGGTCGGTGTAGCGGGTGGTGGCGTGATGGACTGGAGTCGCTACGAAGCTATGTACGGCGAGCGCTATATGGATACACCCCAGGAAAATCCGGAAGGGTACAAGGCTACCAACCTCGCCCTTCGGGCTAAAGACTTACGGGGACGCCTCCTTTTGATCCATGGCACGATTGACCCAGTTGTCCTCTGGCAACACACGCAACTCTTCGTAGAGGCCTGCGTGAAGGCGGGCACCTATCCTGACTACATGATTTACCCAGAGCACGAGCATAACGTGCGGGGAGCAGACCGTGTACACCTCAATGGGGTAATCACACGTTTCTTCAAGGATCATCTTTAGTCCTCACCATTCACGATAATTATACCTCGACATATATGAATATACTTCTACTAGGGTCTGGAGGGCGAGAGCATGCCCTAGCTTGGCGCATGGCTCGTAGTCCTCGTCTGAGGGAATTGTATATAGCTCCAGGAAACCCAGGCATGGCACCCTATGGGACATGCTTCCCTGAGGTTGGCGTGACGGATTTCCCTGCGATTGCGGAGCTCATCACCAAACTAAATATCAATCTCCTCGTTGTAGGGCCAGAGGTCCCCTTAGTCGAAGGGCTAGTAGACTATCTACGTGCTAAGAAAGGGATGCACAACCTACTTATCGTGGGTCCTGATGCCAAAGGTGCTCAGATTGAGGGGAGCAAGGAATTCAGTAAGGCCTTCATGCTTCGCTACAATATCCCGACAGCCAGCTACCGCACCTTCGACAAGGCTGGCTATACACAGGCCTTAGAGTATCTGAAGGAGCTACAACCACCCTATGTACTCAAAGCCGATGGTCTAGCTGCGGGCAAGGGGGTCGTGATTGCTGAGACTCTAGAGGAGGCTGGACGAGAGCTACAGTGGATGCTCTCTGGGCGTTTTGGTGAGGCTAGTGCCCGTGTGGTCATCGAGGAGTACCTCTCTGGCATTGAGTGCTCTGTCTTCGTTGCCACCGACGGCAAGAACTGGCGTGTGCTCCCCGTTGCTAAGGACTACAAGCGCATAGGTGAAGGAGATACAGGGGCGAACACTGGCGGTATGGGGTCTGTCTCTCCTGTGGTATTCGCCGATGAAACGTTTATGGCTAAGGTCGAAGAACGTATTATCCGCCCCACGATCGAAGGGCTACAGAAAGAAGGGATCGACTACCGAGGCTTCATCTTCATCGGACTAATGAATGTGTCAGGTGACCCCTACGTCATCGAGTATAATTGTCGCATGGGAGACCCCGAGACAGAATCCGTCATGCTGCGTATCGACTCTGACTTTGTAGAGCTACTGGAGCGCATGGCTATGGGAGACCTCGGAGACTATCAGCTCCAGGAATCACCTGAATACGCTGCCACTGTTGTCCTAGTCTCACAGGGTTACCCAGAGAACTACCCCAAGGGCTTCCCCATTAGCTACCCACACATGCCGACCTTCGACTCGGCTCTCTTCCATGCTGGCACCATGCAAGATGCCTCAGGGCATCTTGTCACCAGCGGAGGACGAGTACTGACAGCCAGTTGCCTTGGCACCACGCTCCAGGAGGCACTTGACAGGTGCTACCATCTAGCCGATCAAGTGCATTATCGAGGCAAGGCCCTACGCCGAGATATTGGTCAAGACCTCATCAAGCTCCAGGGCGAATAACCTCACCACCAGCCTATGAGCCTCGCCCTCTGCAGGCAAGCTCATAGGCTTCCTTCTGTAAAGGCATAGCCTCTACCCTTTCACCCCCACAAACGATAGATGTCTTACAGACAGCCCGTACGCAGACATAGAGCCAACTGGCATGAGTTTGTCCTTTGGCTCTCGCTCTTTCTTGCGCTTTACCTGCTCTCTCCCTTTTCTCCGCTCCCCTCAGCCATCGGCAGCCTCCCCTGGGGCGTACTGCTCTCTCAGCCTAGCACACTAGCGGCACGTCTGGGCACACTTCTTCCTATCCTGCTCTCTTATCTGGTCATCGTGTACCTCAGTGAGCGGGATATACTCTTGGGGAAGCCTGTGCATCCCGTAGCGCTGCTCTTCCTCACAACACTTGCCCTAAGCCTACCTGGTCTCTCGCTACTGAAGAGTTCATCGCTTCTCTTGATGACACTCATCCTGTTTGCCTCGTTTGGAGGAGAAGGGAGGGAGGAGCAACCCATTCCCTATCTAATCACAGGCCTACTCATCGGTACACTGGCGCTGGTTCATCCCATCTACCTGCTCATTACACCGCTGGTCATTACCACCCAATACATCCTACGCCTAGCCACACTGAGGAATATCCTAGCTACGCTGCTTGGGCTTTTCTTACCTGCCTGGCTCTTGCTTCCCTTCCTGCTCCTACTATGTGATCAAGGGGAGCTAAACAACTACCTAGCCTATCTCTACAAGCAATTCCTTGACTTTACGCCCACACAGTTCCCCACTATCTCAGGTATAAGTCTCACTTATGTCCTACTGCTCAGTATCCTCTTAGCCTTAGGATGCTTGCTTTATAGGAGGAGCTATGGACGAGAGAAAATCCGCCAGCGAGGCATGATCGTAGCCCTACAGCTCTATGCCTTCCTGCTCATTGGCTTTAGCTTCATCTTCGGCGCCCACGCCTCAGAGCTACTCACTCTCTCAGTCATCCCACTCTCCCTCCTCCTTGCTCGGGGGATGGCAGACGTCCCCCCCAAGCTCGCCTATGCCCTGCGTGCAGTGATCTTCCTTACCCTACTCGGTATGATGTTCGCCCACACATACTACGCTACCCTACCCCACTTTGCACCAATACTACAATGAATAATCCCCATAACGTACACGTCGGCTCTGAGGTACGCTTCCTCAATGCTGTCGGCGGAGGGCGTGTTGCCCGTATCACGGGCGACACGGCGTGGGTGGAGGATGAAGATGGCTTCGAGATTCCCACGCCCCTCAAGGACTGTGTCGTCGTAGAGAAGGACGACACTTTTATCCCAGCTATCCGCCCCCCCAAGGTCATCCAGGATAAACTCAAATCCTCCAGCCCCAGAGGGGAACTGGGACGAACTCAAGGCAACGCCTCCCACTCCACGAGAAAAGGTATCCCCGTAACCTCGAGAGAGGTATCCTCACAACCTCAAGAGAGGTATCCCCGTAACCCCAAGGGAGGTATCCCCGTAAGCTCCGAAGGCTCCCCTGCGCAGACTCTGGGACAGTCTCCGCATCTCCCCACCAAGGGCTTGCCCTACACTTACCTCCCTGATCACTCAGAGCTAAGTGTTTACCTAGCCTTCCTCCCCATAGACCGCACACAGCTGGGTCTGACCAGCTACGAAGCCTACCTCGTGAATAAGAGCAACTACTGCCTCTTCTTCACCTACCTCAGCAGTGTCGGCACAAGTTACAAGCTACGTGCCTCGGGGGTAATTGAGCCCAATGGCGATGCCTTCCTAGAGGAGTTTACCCCTGCTTCGCTCAATGATCTGGAGCAGCTTGCCCTTCAGCTTGCCCCCTACGATGACCAACGTCCGTTCAAGCTCCTTAGCCCAGAGCTCGTACGCCTTCGCCTCGATGCTCGCAAGTTCTTTAAGCTGCATAGCTTCACCGAGAATGAGTTCTTCCAAGACGATGCTCTCCTCATCCCCGTGCTGGAGGGAGGTAGGGCTACCGAAGAGCTAATAGTGGAGACAGCTAAGCTAGAGGAAGCCCTAAAAAGCCCCTCTACAAAAGAGAAAGGCCAGCCCTACAAGAAGCAACCTGCCCCCAAGAGAAATCCCGATGAACCTCTGGTCATTGACCTGCACGCCCACAGCCTACTAGAGACGACAGCTGGTATGTCGAGTGCGAATATCCACGAGTATCAGATTGAGTACTTTCATCGCATCATGCAGGAGGAACTTCCACATAAGGGACGCAAGGTCATCTTCATCCACGGCAAGGGAGATGGTGTGCTACGTAGCTCCATAGAGCGAGAGCTGAAGCACAAGTATAAGAGCTGCACGTATCAAGACGCCTCCTTCAGAGAATACGGCTACGGTGCCACTCAGGTAACAATCAGATAGTATGCAGGAGATTGAGCATAAGTTCCTCGTACGCTCTATGGACTTCCTCAGCGAAGCTACCGAGGCTTACCCCATAGACCAAGGCTATCTACATGCCTCCCCCCCGACCCTACGTGTACGTGTACGTGGCGAGCAAGGCTTCCTCACCATCAAGGGAGGAAGTGACAAAAGCGGTCTAGTAAGAGAGGAATACGAATACGAGATTCCCCTCTCCGACGCCAAGGCTCTACTTGCTCTCTGTGGCCCTCGGCGCCTAACCAAGACCCGCTACCTAGTCCCCTACGCAGGTTACACCTGGGAGGTAGATGTCTTCTCGGGCAGACATGAGGGACTGATTCTAGCCGAACTTGAGGTCACCAGCCTCGATGAGGCCTTCCCCCTTCCCCCATGGGTTGGGGATGAGGTTACGGGTAATCCACGCTACTACAATGGCTGGCTAGCTGGGGAACAATAGCCTCTTTATCATAGTTATGCTTGTATAGCCCCTCTCGGAGGGGTATTACGTAATGCATAATCACTCAAACAGTAGAATCTATGAAGTTCGAGCTTATTCAACTCCCCTATGCTCCCGACGCTCTCGCTCCCGCCATTAGCGCAGAGACACTATCCTTCCACCACGGGAAGCATCTAGCAGGCTACGTTAATACACTCAATAGCCTCATCGAGGGTACGGAGTTCGCTGATGCCTCGCTAGAGGAAATCGTGTGCAAGAGCGAAGGTGCTCTCTTTAACAACGCAGGCCAGACCCTCAATCACAATCTATACTTCACGCAGTTTGCCCCTAATGCTGGAGGCGCTCCTACGGGGAAACTACTCGCAGCCATCGAGGCTAAGTGGGGCAGCTTTGAAGCGTTTCAGCAGGAGTTCCTTACGGCGTGTACTACCCTCTTTGGCTCAGGTTGGGCTTGGCTAGCTGCTAAGGCTGATGGCGAACTAGTTATCACGAAGGAGCCCAACGGGAGCAACCCTGTCGTACACGGACTTCGTCCGCTCATGGGTATCGACGTTTGGGAGCATGCTTACTACTTGAGCTACCAGAACCGCCGTGCCGATCACATCAAGGATGTGTGGGGCATCATTGACTGGTCTGTCGTAGCCTCTCGCTACTAAGCTCCAGCTTACCACCCTCGATCCCTCAGGCTAGCTTTTACACTAGTCTGAGGGATTTTTTCTTTTCCTCTGCCATCCCTTCCTCCTCTTCTCTCCTCTACCACGCTCTGCCCACCTCGGCGAGTGCCTCCCCTGCTGTACACCTCACTTTTCATTTGTCTTAGTCCTGTATCCTCTCCCTTAGCCTTCCATAATTTACAGCTTCACATAGCAACGACAAGGCCGTGCATCTCGCTGGAGGTGCACGGCCCTGTCGTTTAGGGATGGAGTGACTAAGCCTCCTTCACACGACCCACATACGAGCCGTCACGTGTATCGATGGTGATGAGCTCACCTTCGTTGATGAAGAGAGGCACACGCACCTCTGCCCCCGTCTCTACCGTAGCGGGCTTCAGCGTGTTTGTAGCGGTGTCGCCCTTGAGACCTGGCTCGGTATAAGTCACACGAAGGGTCACGTGCGCTGGCAACTCGCAGGTGAGGACAGTCTCTGAGGCTGCATGAACCATCGCCTCCACAGTATCCCCTTCCTTGAGGAACTGGACGCCATCGATGACAGCCTCAGGGATTGAGATCTGCTCGAAGGTCTCTGGATGCATAAAGTTCAGCCCCATTTCGTCCTTATATAGGTACTGGTATGGGCGACGCTCGATGCGCACTTCCTCGACCTTCACACCGCTGTTCCAAGTCTTATCAATGACACGTCCCGTGGAGACGTTCTTGAGCTTTGAACGGACAAAAGCTGGGCCCTTACCAGGCTTGACGTGAAGGAACTCCACGATGAAGTAGTACTGCCCATCGATGTCAAGGCACATACCATTACGGAAATCTGCTGTAGTAGCCATAAATATCTAACTAAAGGATGTTATTTTCTTTTTCCCCACAAAAATAGGAAAATTACCCCAATTGCCCCATACCCAGTACTTTTCCTCTCCACCCATCGCCTCCACCCCCAAAGTTACGAGGAAACCTCTCGAGAGGTATCCCCAATACCTCATAGGAGTTTTCCCCGTAACCTCCTGAGGGGTTACGGGGGAAAGGGTAGAGCACAGTTAGGGTAGGTGATAGAGCATTAGCCTAAATGGGAGAATGGGCAAGCGGAGCAAAGCCCCTTGGTACAATAGAAGCGATGCAGGTGGAGGAGCGCCTGACTCTCTGCGGCAGTCTTCACAAGCAGACCTGCATCGGTGAAGAGTCGGACTATACGATTGTCCTCTACTGAAACACCTTGAAGGAGCATTAGCTCTGGGTAGGTGTCTGCGGGGGCTTCATGGGAGGGACTCCCTGCAGAATTAGGATGGGGGGCTCCCTCTTGACTTGAAGAGGAAAATCCAGCCACAGCGAGGGGTGAGGAAGAGGAAGCAGAAGAGAGAGACTTGGCGGAGGGAACGGAGGAATGCAAAGCTCCATAGTGGAGGCGATAAGCAAGGCGATAGGGCACCAGCACATTGATGAGCAAGAGGTCACAGGCCTTCCTCGAGAGGCATCCCCCTTGCCCCTTATCCCACGCTGTCCAAGCCTCAGAGAGCGGATGTTGGAGCAAGGCATAGGCCTCCTCGGGTGTAGTGAGGTGCAGGAAGCGGTCGGGAAGGAAGTCCGAGGCAGAGAGTAACGTAGCGAGCTGTACGAGACGACGCTCGGGGAGGTTCGCTGGTCGGGTGCGTGCTCTCTGAAACGTCCCCTCGGGCAAGGGGCTAAGGGAATACTTATGCCTTAGGAACGTGTATTCCTCCGCAAGATGCTCCGTGTAGTCTCCCAAGGGAAGCACAGAGAGTAGACCTGCTTGCCCCAAGAGCAGAGCCTCCACTTGATCGGGATGGTCTCGGTGCTTCATAAGCGTGGCGTAGGGTAGAGCAAAGGCTAAACGCTCCATGGCCTCAGCATTTAGCCCAAAGCCGAAATAGCGGAGCAAGAGTGTATAGAAGGCTTGATTCCAGTTACCTGATGCACGAAGCAAAAGGTCTTGGAAAGCACGTGTCTTTTCTCGCAGGCGAGCGTGCAGTAGGCAACGTAGCCACACATCCTTCACCTCTGTCTCTACACCAGAGAGTGGAGGATTTTCTCCTCCCTTCCCTCCTCCAGCACAAGGGAGCCTATTTGAGGATGAAACGAGATCAGTCGCCTCGGGACGCAGGGCATCGGGCACCATGAGAAGGCAGGTCGGCATACCTTCACCAGAGGGGAGAGATACCACCCGATTATCCAGCTCCACAACGTGAAGAATTACCGAATGGTAGGCGGGGTCTTCGTCATGATGATGCGTGAACCATTCGGAGGAGGCATGATGAATTTCCACAGAGCCTACCCAGAGCAGACCATTGATCCTAACCTTCGAGAGGAAGAAATCTGGCCCGGCATTTCGGTTTAATTCTCCGGGGTCAATGACTTCAATCTTTGCTCCTGCAAGCCTACCTGTCGGGATAAGTTCGCTATAGAGACGTCGGAGCCAAACGTAGTGCAGGAAGGCCTCCATAAAAAGGGAAGGGCGTAAGCAAGGGGTGGTAAAGAGTGCCGATAGGAGCAGGGTAAGAGGTTAATCAACGAGCTCGGTGTAGTGGGGGATATGGTCGAGGGGGCTAGAGGTCATTTGCTCGTAGTCAAGGTGCCAGGCTAGATGCTCTATCCCATTGGAGAGAATGAGGTAAGGTACACGTAGGGTATAGTTGTAGCGCAGGATCTGCTGCAGGACTTCCTCCGTCAGGGGTACGTATGGAGCTTTATACTCGATGAGCAAGCGAGGTGTGAGACTTCGGCTGTAAAGGAGGCTATCGCAACGTTTCTTCGTTAGGCCTACTACAAGGGAAACCTCATTCATCATCAACTCACGAGGGTAGCCCAGATGCTCCAATAGGTAATGGACGAAGTGCTGGCGTACCCATTCCTCGGGTGTGAGGGCAACAAACCGACGGCGCAGGTCATCATAGATATAAGGCTTGCCGTATTTCTTCGTGAGGCGCAGGGGGTAGGTAGGGAGATTTAGCTCTATCATTCTTATCTTTGTCTAGCGTGTACCCTCCAGAGAGGTACACACGAAGTTATACAATAATTGTCGATATGGCTACCTACGAGGATATTGCGAAGTCCATCAAGAAGAGGGCATTGAAGTCCGTCTACCTCATCGCAGGGGATGAACCGCTCTTCATCGACCAACTGGCGGAGCTTTTTCTCTCGGAGGTCATCCCTGCAGACGAGCAAGATTTCAACCTCTCCGTCCTCTATGGTGCAGATGTATCTGCTCGGGACATCCTCCTCGATGCCCTGCGCTTCCCGATGATGGGGGAGCGGGTACTTGTCCTCGTGAAGGAGGCACAGCAAGTGCGAGACATCGAGCAGATTGCAAGCCATATCAACGACCTCCCTCAGAGTACATGCCTCGTGCTGTGCTACAAGAAAAAACCTGATAAGCGAAAATCCCTCTACAAAACACTCCAAGCAGACGATGCCGTCTACGAGTCTACACGTATCTACGACTCGAAGATCCCCGACTTCATCACAAAGAGCTTCTCGACAAAAGGGCTATCCATCGACCAGCGTACAGCCTCCCTCATGGCTGAGGCCACGGGGAATGGCCTAGAGAAAATCCTTGGGGAGGTAGACAAAATCACCCTTGCTCTACAAGGGAAAACACAGATCATCACTCCCGAAATAATAGAGTATTATGTAGGGGTGAGCAAGGAGTACAATAACTTCGAGCTCCTCTCTGCCCTCATCAAGCGAGATGCTCAGCGTGCTTGGCGTATTGCCTTCTACTTCGCAGCCAATGAGCGAAGCCACCCCATACAGATTACCCTCGCTACCCTCTTTGGCTTTTTCTCAAACCTAATGGCGGTGTACTACCTAAACCAGCCCAACGAGCGCACCATTGCCGAAGCCCTAAAGCTCTCACCCTATGCGGCACGAGACTACGACCAAGCCCGCCGAGTCTACTCCGCAGCCCAAGTCTATGCCATCGTGCATCATCTGAGGATGATTGACGCAGCCTCGAAGGGAGTAGACGCTAATCTCCCCACCTCTGAGCTCTACAAAGAGCTGGTAGCAACGATCCTCTCCGCCTAGCTCTAGCTGGAGGTGAGGATGACTCACCTATCCTAGTAGCGGTCTCCCATTTGCCCAACATCCCTCCTTCTACCTACACCAATAGCGACCCTCTACTCTGCAAAAAACAACTATCAGCTCTCCCCAAAACGGCCTTTTATTTGTACCAACAACAACCCTCTACTCACACCCAATAGTACCTCTCTACTTACACTGAAAATACTTTTCTACTTACGCCAATAGCGACCTTTTCTTTCCCCCCGCACCCTCCTCTCCCAATCCTACACACATTCACTCAATTTTTCCCCTCGCAGAAAGACCAAATAAAAGAGCCATCTCCCTCCATGGCGTAGTAATCCATGGAGGGGGATGGCCCTCTATTAAACTGATATCTCTAGCTAAGGGGCCGGCACGTAGCCCTCGGCAGGCTGGACAGGCTTCCCCAGAAGTGTCGCTGCCGTAGCACTCTCAACGAGTACCTGGACGTACTGCCCGATACGATAGCCTTGTTTGTCAAAGACCACAACCTTATTCTGCTGTGTCCTACCGAAGAGCTGCTCACGAGAGCGTTTACTGAAGCCCTCTATCAGCACCTCAACCACACGCCCCACATCACGAAGATTGCTCTCTAGCGACAGCTGGCTCTGCAGGTCAATCATCTCCTGCAAGCGACGGATCTTCACCTCCTCAGGCACGTTATCCTCCAGGTACTTAGCGGCGTAAGTACCTGGACGCTCAGAATACTTAAACATAAAAGATGCCTCGTAACCCACCTCACGCATGAGACTCAGGGTTTCCTGGAAGTCCTCCTCGCTCTCGTCGTGGAAGCCACAGAAAAGATCCGAGGTAATTGCACAGTCAGGCATGACAGCGCGAATGGCAGCGACACGCTCGAGGTACCACTCACGCGTATAGTTACGCTTCATCAGCTTCAAGATACGGTTATTCCCAGACTGAGCAGGCAGATGGATATGCTTACAGATATTGGGATACTTCGCCATCGTGCGAATAGCTTTGTCATCCATATCCTTGGGGTGCGGGGAGGTAAAACGGATACGCATACCAGGTACCGCAAGTGCCACAGCCTCCAGCAAGTCAGCAAAGTCATAAACTCGATCACCATCTACGAAGCGATAAGAATTCACGTTCTGCCCCAGCAGCGTTACCTCTCGGTAACCCTTACTAGCTAGGTCTGTGACCTCTCGAATAATACTCTCTAGCTCACGGCTACGCTCCCGGCCACGTGTATAGGGCACGATGCAGTAGGAGCAGAAATTATTGCAGCCACGCATAATCGACACAAAGCCCGAGATATGCACACCGCTCATCTTCAGAGGCATCACATCCTTGTAGGTCTCGCTGGTAGAGAGCTCGACGTTGATTGCCTTCTCACCCCGCTCCACCGCGCCAACTAGGTTCGGCAAGTCTAGGTAGCTGTCTGGCCCGACGACTAGGTCGACGTGGTGCTTCTCGATTAGCTCTCCCTTCGCACGCTCAGCCATACAGCCCAAGACCCCAATCGTCAGGCTCCGCTTCCGCTTCTTACGGATCGAGTGGTAATACTCAATGCGGTTGAGTACCTTCTGCTCTGCATTATCTCGTACCGAACAAGTATTGATAAGCACCGCATCTGCAAGCTCTGGATCTTCGGTCAGGTGGTAGCCATCCATCTGCATGATAGACGCTACGACTTCGCTATCGGCTACATTCATTTGGCAGCCATAGGTCTCGATATAAACACGCTTTTCGCTAAGGGACGAAGCGGATTTAGAGTCCGCCGTCTCGTTTCTCGTCATAAAAGGACTATTAAGTGATACATTATACTTGTGAGTGCAAAAGTACTACGATGCAGGGAGAAACACATCATCAGTGACTCCATCACCTAGATTTCGCTCCTACACAGCACCAATATAAATAGAGACTTCGTATACCTTGTATTTGGTAGTTCAAATATTCTCCTTTATATTTGTGGTGAAAATGTAAGATTTTTCATAGTTAAGGTTTTGGTTAATAGGTTGGAGTCAGCTGGGAAGCTGGCTCCGCTGTTTTTATACTCGGTCCTCATCCCTTCCCCACCCTACATCTCTTACCTTTCTACTTTGATCCCTCCGAATAAATTATGGGCATCTCAATACCCTAACACCAGTAGTCTCCTATTTATTTGGCTCCTGTACAGTCTATCCCCCTTCCTCTCCAGGTCCAATCAGCGAATATATTATACTAGTGAGGGCGTTCTACTTGGCTCATCAGTCACCACAATAAGAAATAGCCCACACGCTATGGCAAGCGTGCGGGCTATTTCTTTTGCTCTAGGTCAAGGATCCTATGCTAGAAGCGGAAACCTACCGATACGGACATGCGGAAGAATGCCCAAGGTGTAGCAAGGTTCTTTAGCTCAACAGTCTGGTTATGCTCATTTACTTCAAGCTCTGTATGCCTTTGCTTGATGATAGCTAGGCCATCCAAGGGGTTAAGGATCTCCGACTTCAGGGACTGAATCTCTCTCTGAGAAAGTCTTCTTCCTGCCCACATGAAGTATTTCCCCGAGAAGCTTAGGTTCCCCTGTCCGATATGAGCACCTAGGATATTCCAGTCTAGGACGATATTCTTATTCCGACCGAGTAGCCACTGCACCCCGAGACCAAAGCCCAAGGAATGCGTAGAGAGCTTGCCATCGACAACAAGTGTCCCCGTAGCACTGCTACCCGACTCTGGCGTCACATGGAAGTCGTAGCTATAGTTCGAGAGGCCATAGTTCTGGAAGCGATAGTAAGCCATGAGATAGAAGCCATGTCCATAGCCTCCACCTGTGTACCAACGAAGCTCAGGAGTGAGAGCAAACGAGCTCAGCCCAAAGTCTAAGGAGTACTCTTCACTTAGACCTAGAACCCCTTCAGCTGGGACAAGAGGTAGCCCCCCACGAGGCATTGTATTCAGCGCAAGCTGTACCCCGAGGCCAGAGGTAAGGATACGCTCTGCTGCGAAGCTATAGTTACGGAAGATTGGGCTTGTAATATTTGCTTTAACGATCGTCTTCCCATCAAGTAACCCCCAGCTACTAGGGTCAAAGTGTTCTTTTTGTGCCAAGGCTGAGGAGGCCAGCACGAGAGAGAGGAGTAGAGTAAAGATTCTCTTCATCTTTATTGGTAATACTACGTAAGGGTTTTACTTATATGACTTTCCAAGGTCACAACTCAAGGCCACAAAGATATTCTTTTTGCTCTAAAAATCAATGATAGAACATAGTGAAAGGCGATAACTGACCATTAGGGCAAACACAAAAAAAGAGGCGATGCCACTTGGGTACCGCCTCTTTAGGTCACTAGCCTCTAGAGCTAGCGAAGAGTAGTCACTGAGATTAGCGACGAATGCCTAGCTCCTTGATGATGGCACGATAACGCTCGATGTCAATCTTCTGGAGGTAGTCGAGCATGCGACGACGCTTCCCGATGATCATCTTTAGAGCACGCTGGGTGCTGTAATCCTTCTTGTTCTTCTGCAGGTGTCCCGTTAGGTGGGCAATGCGGAAAGTGAAGAGAGCGATCTGGCTCTCAGGTGAGCCAGTGTCCTTGGCGGACTTACCATGCTTTTCGAAGAGCTCTGCCTTCTTAGCTGAATCTAGATACATAAATACTAGTACTTAAATAGTGAAACAAAATACCGCCGTCGCAAGCTATCACTCTCTGGGAGGAAGACAAACGACGCATCGGATCGTGGCGCAAAGATACAAAGAATGAAACATATCACCCTATTCCCTCCTCGTCACTCCATGATAGAAGATGATCGCCCACCGTGATAAGCCTAGGACTCATCAGGGCGGGCGATACTACATCAATCTAACCTATTGTGAAGAGACGCTCTAGTCTCTCAAAAGGATCAAACAATCCTCCTCACTCAAACCCTCTCAGTGCGATGGCACACTAAGAGAGACTGAAACTCATACTCAAAGGAAGTAGAGCTTAATTAAGAGGAGATTGGATATCAAGCCTCCAAACCTTTGCTCAGAGGCTTGGCATGAAGACTTAGTCCTTGAACTTTGCCGCAAGGAACTCGCGGTTCAGACGGGCAATGTTCGAGATCGAGATATTCTTCGGGCACTCCACCTCGCAGGCACGGGTATTGGTACAGTTCCCGAAGCCCAACTCATCCATCTTAGCTACCATAGCCTTTGCACGACGAGCAGCTTCGACACGTCCCTGTGGCAGGAGGGCTAGCTGGCTAACCTTCGCAGAAACGAAGAGCATGGCAGAGCCGTTCTTACAAGCAGCGGCACAAGCACCACAACCAATACATGCAGCTGCATCCATTGCCATATCAGCGTTAGCCTTGGGGATGGGGATTGCGTTCGCATCAGGCACACCTCCCGTATTAACCGAGACGAAACCTCCAGCTTGGATGATCTTGTCGTAGGCCGAGCGGTCCACCATGAGGTCACGAATGATTGGGAAGCCAGCCGAACGCCAAGGCTCGATGGTAATCGTATCGCCATCATTGAAGCGGCGCATATGTAGCTGGCAGGTAGTGATGCTATCATCGGGGCCATGAGGATGACCATTGATGTAGAGTGAGCACATCCCGCAGATCCCTTCGCGGCAGTCGTGGTCAAAGACAACGGGTTCCTTCCCTTGGCGCACGAGCTGCTCGTTGAGGATGTCAAGCATCTCTAGGAACGAGCTCCCCTGCGATATATTTTCTAGATCATACGTCTCGAAAGCCCCTTGTACCTCGGGACCACGTTGGCGCCAGACCTTTACCTTGATGTTAATATTCTTGTCCATTGTACGTGTAATGGCTAAGGGTTAGTTCTTATAATTACGCTGCTGACGTACGACAAACTCGTAGTCAAGAGGCTCCTTCAAGAGGACAGGATCCTGGTCTTCACCTTGATACTCCCAGCAAGAGACATAAGCGAACTTATCGTCATGGCGAAGAGCTTCACCTTCGGGAGTCTGGTGCTCGAGGCGGAAGTGACCACCGCAGCTCTCCTCACGGTCGTGAGCATCACGAGCCATCAGTTCGCCGATCTCGATGAAGTCAGCTAGGCGAAGAGCCTTCTCTAGCTCAACATTCAGATCATCAGCCTTACCTGGGATGCGGACATCGCTCCAGAATTCCTTCTTGAGCGCCTTGAGCTCAACGATGGCCTTCTCCAGACCTTCACGCTCACGTCCCATACCTACGAAGTCCCACATGATGTGACCAAGCTTCTTGTGCAGGCTGTCTACCGACTGTGAGCCCTTGACGGACATCAGGCGGTTGATACGATCCTGAATGCCCTTCTCTGCTTCATCAAACTCGGGTAAGTCAGTGCTGAAACGTGGCACCTGAATTTGGTCTGCCAGATAGTTCTGGATGGTATAGGGTAGCACGAAGTACCCGTCAGCAAGACCCTGCATCAGAGCCGAAGCCCCGAGGCGGTTAGCACCATGGTCGGAGAAGTTAGCCTCCCCGATAGCAAAGAGCCCTGGTACGGAGGTCATCAGCTCGTAGTCTACCCAAATTCCGCCCATGGTGTAGTGGATGGCAGGGTAGATCATCATAGGAGTCTCGTAAGGATTATCGTTGGTAATCTTTTCGTACATCTGGAAGAGGTTCCCATAGCGAGCCTCTACAACGTCCTTACCGAGGCGTTGGATAGCCGAAGAGAAGTCTAGGAATACAGCCAGACCTGTGTTATTCACACCATAGCCAGCGTCACAACGCTCCTTAGCCGCACGGCTAGCCACGTCACGAGGGACGAGATTACCGAAGGCTGGATAACGACGCTCGAGGTAGTAGTCACGATCTTCCTCCTTGATCTCGGTAGGACGTAGCGTGCCAGCCTGGAGCTTCTTTGCATCCTCTAGGTTCTTGGGCACCCAGATACGACCATCGTTACGGAGCGACTCAGACATCAGCGTGAGCTTAGACTGAAACTCTCCGTGGACAGGAATACAAGTGGGGTGAATCTGTGCCATACAGGGGTTAGCGAAGTAAGCTCCCTTCTTGTAGCACTGCCAAGCTGCAGACCCGTTAGAGGCCATAGCGTTGGTGGAGAGGAAGAAGGCATTACCATAGCCTCCTGTCCCAATTACTACCGCATGAGCAGCGAAGCGCTCAATCTTCCCAGTGACTAGGTTACGAGCAATGATACCTCGTGCGCGTCCGTCAATGATGACTACGTCGAGCATCTCGTAGCGGGTGTACATCTTCACCGCACCCTTCCCTACCTGACGGCTGAGAGCGGAGTAAGCACCGAGTAGGAGCTGCTGCCCCGTCTGACCACGGGCATAGAACGTACGTGAGACCTGTGCGCCCCCGAAGGAACGGTTGTCCAAGAGACCGCCGTACTCACGAGCAAAAGGCACGCCCTGTGCCACACACTGGTCGATGATGCTGTTCGCTACCTCTGCTAGACGGTAGACGTTAGCCTCACGGGCACGGTAGTCACCACCCTTAATCGTATCGTAGAAGAGACGATAGACAGAGTCGCCATCGTTCTGATAGTTCTTAGCAGCGTTAATCCCCCCTTGTGCCGCAATCGAGTGCGCGCGGCGAGGAGAGTCCTGGATGCAGAAGTTCAGGACATTAAATCCCATCTCTGCCAGCGAAGCAGCAGCAGAGGCACCTGCCAGCCCTGTCCCTACGACGATGATGTCGAGGCGGCGCTTGTTCGCAGGGTTAACGAGCTTCTGATGGTCCTTATAGTTGGTCCACTTCTCGGCCAATGGGCCGGCGGGGATCTTGGAATCTATCTGAGACATAGTGTTTATATGACTGATAATGGATCGCGTGTAGTGTCTTTATCGCTAACGATTAGAGACCACAAGCACCCCCGCAAAGGGATTGGATGAAATAATACAGCACGACAACGACAAAGCCCAAGACGATGATCGTTGTGTAAACGTTCGAGAGGCAGCGTAGGCGGTTGAACCAAATCTTATTGTTGAACCCGATGGTGTGTAGCGAGCTCCAGAAGCCATGTGACAGATGGAACCACAGCGCAACCAGCCATACAAGGTACAGCACGACGAAAATAGGATTAGAGAAGGTGTAGCGAATGAGCCCAGCACCATCCGTAGGACCTGACACCCCATCGATACCCAGGTCATGCTGACCGATGATCTCGGCTAGCTGCATCTTAGCCCAGAAGTTAAAGAAGTGCAGTGCCAGCCCGAGGATGACGACCACACCGAGGGCCATCATGTTCTGCGAAGCCCACTCTACGCCCTTAGGCTTGTCTACGACGCCATAGCGGTCGTTGCCTCGTGCCTTACGATTCTGATAGGTCAAGATGAACGCATAGACGATATGCACGATGAAGAGGAAGGCCAAGCCCATCGTCCCAACAAGCGCATACCAATTCGCCCCGAGGAATTCACAGATAGCGTTGTAACCCTCCTCTGAGAAGAGTGCCACAAGGTTCATCGACATGTGGAAGGTCAAGAACAGGATAAGTGCCAGTCCTGAGATACTCATGACCAACTTACGCCCGATCGAAGATTTGATTAACCACGACATACAAGTTCTGTTTATACTGTTGTTTATCTATTTATGCATCTCCAAGGGTAGGTGACGTGCCACATGCCATTATCTCCACGGCTTATCCTCCCAGCGACACGGCGCAGTCACCCCAACGCACTACAAAGATAAATCAATTAGGTATATCAAGTACTATTATTAGCGAAAAAAAGGCATAATCGTACGAACCTCCATCACCATATCTAGGTATATTCGGCTGTGAAAGCAGGAAAACCCCTATGTTTTTCTACCTAAAAAAGGCTAACCACATTGCTGTATGACCTCCCTTCACCATCGGGAGAAGGCTTCCCAAGCAGGAGCAGATATCCCCCAATAGGTATCGGGGATACCTCTGAGGAGGTTACGGGGATACCCCTCTTGACTTTACGGGGATACCTCCCGAGAGGTTTCCTCGTTACCTAATTCGATGCTTTTAGGGATGAGTCATCCACACAACCTCATGACTCTCTTGAGGCAATGGAGCAAAAGGCTTTGATAAAAGGGCGTGTGGTATTTTCAATGAGAGCAAGGACGTATGGCAGCATTCCCCCACTCACTCATATAGGCTATGCACTGAATCTATGCTAGCGAGTCGGGAGGCGCACGCTCCCACCAGCGGTGCTACTTGGCCTCCCTTCCACGGCAGGCATTCCTTCCTCGACAGTCTACTCCTCTACCCTCTCACTAGCGGACGCAGATAGCGGGCAATGAGATAAGCTCCGAGGAGCGTTGCTCCATAGGTTGCCAGCGTGTAGCCCCAAACAGAATGAATATAAAGCACGGGGCTATGAAAGAGCTCCACGAAGGACATGTGTAGAAGATATACCTCCAGCGAGATATCCCCCAAAAGGAGAAGGGAACGTCCCATCTTTCCCTGCTGATGAGCCAGAAAAAGGTTCGTCAAACCTAGGGCTTTGGTAAGGGTCATCAGGAGAATCGGGAGCAAGAAGAGCGAAGCTTGGTATGTATCGACGAGAAAGCGTGCCTGTAGTCCAGGTGCCACAATCCCGAGGACATAAGAGAGCATCCCGAGGAAGAGCATTGGGATCGAAAGAGCAAGGTATCGCTTCATAAACCCATAAATCGGCTGCTCCCACAGAGCGAACCCCACCCCAACAGCAAAGCAAAGAGGGTAACGGAGCCAATAGCCACCGAACTCAGCTCGCGAAGCAAAGAATATAAGGGCAAGCGTCTGCCCCACGAGTAAGAGGAGCGCAACCCATCGCTTCACGCCCCAGCGAAAGGCGAGGAAAAAGAAAATATAGAGGAAGAAGAGCTCACCCAAAAACCAAGCCGGATAGGGCGGGCCAATCACCCCATACCTCAGCCCAGACCAAGAGGCTAGGAGTCTCTCTCCCAACGCCCCCCATGTAAAGGTATCGATCCCTTGGGCAACGATCGTGAGCAGATGAGCCAGAACAAAGAAAAAGAGAAAGGGCTTGACTAGTCCCCAGAGCCGTTTCTTGAGCCAACCCGACCAATACTTCGTAAGGTCTCCCCCTTGGCGTGCCTCCTGCAACCTCAGCTGTGTCATGAGTCCAAAGCCCGAGAAGAAGAAAAAGAAAGCAAGAGCAAGGGGAGTGAGAGCACTACAGAGCTGTAGCCAGAGGGAGGCCTCACCAGGTGCACACGTAGCACAGAGGTGTGTACCGACGATGAAGAGCGAGAGGATGCCCTTGATGGCAATAGTATATTCCTTGGGTAGGGTGCTGGGGGTAGCAGAGTAGCTCATCTTCCTTGCCTTGTCTTAAGTGATTACGATACACAAAGATACGACGAAGAGATATTACTCACCCCCGATGAACTTCCCCGCCAGAGATATAAAAAGAGGATCCCCCTGTGAAGCAGGTGCCTCACAGGGGGATCCGTTATGTAATCCTAAAGGGATTAGAGCAGCTCTTCGACTGCCTTCCTCAGCACATCGATGCTCTGTGCTCCGACGAGCTTCTTAGCTACTTCGCCGTTCTTGATGAAGAGGATCGTGGGGATATTACGCACGCTGAAGCGGCTGGGGAGTTCTTCGTCCTTGTCGACGTCACACTTCCCGATCGTCACACGACCTTCATACTCTTGTGCGAGTTGCTCGATGAAGGGACCTACCATCTGGCAGGGACCGCACCATGTGGCCCAAAAGTCCACTACCACGGGCTTGCCATCAGCAATAAGGGTCTCGAAGTTCTGGCTGTTGATTTCTAGTGCCATGATTTATTCCTTTCGTTATTAATAGGTGATATATGCTACTTATTTACCGTCATTTGGATACCATGCAGACGGCAGAAGTCCAAGAGGACAGGCGAGGGAGCGATGAGGTTACGATCGTAAGAGAGCTCTACATCGTTTCGCCCTGTACCGTCTGTGATACGAATAGATAACATGGCGGCACCCTTATTGTTTTCATCGCTAGGATTTGCCACCACAGGAGCGAGCAGTGTGCTTAGCTCCGCTATGACCTCTTCACTGATAGTACGCACGTCGATGACAAGGTGTACAGAGGTAATTAGGCTCGCTGCTACAGAGGAGAGTAAGTCGATACGCTGTATGTTGAGCTCCAGCTCATCTCCATAACGTCTCTTCTGTACCGTACCTGATAGGAGCACATACAAGCCCTTCATGCAATACTTGGCATGATTGGCATAGCTCTCTCCAAAGAAGGCGACATCTATCGAGCCTGCAAGATCCTCGACCGTGATACGAGCATAGGGGTCTCCACGCTTGGTCGTCCCCTGGAATACCTTCGAAATCAATCCACCGAAGCTCACCTGACGTCCCTCACCGACAGCAGCTAGATCACTAAGCTCTGTCGTGCGATGTGTGCAGTAGCACTCTAGGATGACACGATATGGATCTAGAGGATGGCCCGAAATATAAATCCCAATCAAGTCCCGCTCCCTATTGAGGCGCTCGAGATCCGAGAACTCTGGGCGAATGCTCGGTGGCGTCGGGCGTGGTATCTGAAGGGCTTCATCATCCCCCCCGAAGAGGGATGCCTCATTCAGCCCCTGCTCACTCATCACAACCTGCCCATAGCGCACGAGGGCGGTGAGGAATGAGTCTTCCCCACTCTCCATTGGAGCTAGATACAGCTCTCTTGGGAAACCAAAGCTGTCAAAAGCCCCAGAGAAGACAAGGCTCTCCAAAGTCTTTTTATTGGCAACACTCGAGGAAATACGCTCAAAGAAGTCAAAGACGGAGACGAAGGGACCATCCTTCTCTCGCTCAGCAACAATCATATCCACAGCAGAGCTAGCTACGCCCTTAATGGCATTGAGCCCAAAGCGGATGCTCCCCTCTGCATTGACCGAAAACTTGTAGTCAGACTCATTGACATCTGGCCCGAGGACAGCGATTCCCATCGCCCGGCACTCGTCCATGAGCTTCACCAGCTCCGTGATATTGTTTAGGTTACGACTCAGGGCACCCGCCATGTATTCTGCGGGGTAGTTTGCCTTGAGGTAGGCTGTCTGATACGCTACCCAGCTGTAGCAGGTAGCATGGCTCTTGTTAAACGCATAGCTTGCAAACTTCGCCCAGTCAGCCCATATCTTCTCGAGGATGTCCTCCTTATAACCCTTTTTACTTCCCCCTGCCAAGAACTTCACCTTGAGCGCTTCCATCTTATCCTTGAGCTTCTTCCCCATCGCCTTACGAAGCTCATCCGATTGTCCTCGGGTGAAGTCTGCGATCTCTCGGGAGAGTAACATCACCTGCTCCTGATATACCGTGATGCCGTAGGTATCCTTCAGGTATCGCTCCATGCAAGGGAGGTCGTACACAATCTCCTTGCGCCCGTGCTTCCTCTCAATAAAATCTGGGATATACTCCATCGGCCCTGGACGATAAAGAGCATTCATCGCTATCAGATCCTCAAAGGTCGTAGGCTGGAGCTCTCGGAGGTACTTCTGCATACCCGCAGACTCAAATTGGAAGGTACCTATCGTCCGACCAGCTTGATAGAGTTCATATGTCTTCTCATCCTCCCTTGATATGGTATCAATGTCAATCTCCTTCCCTCTGCGCTTCTTGATATTATGCAGAGCCTCCTTGATAATTGACAAGGTCTTTAGACCGAGGAAGTCCATTTTGATAAGCCCAGTGGACTCGATCACTGAGCCTTCGTACTGTGTAACGAGGAGGCTTTCGCCCGTAGCTTTATCCTCCGCCGTACTAAGCGGGACGACGTCACTGATATCCATCTTCCCGATGATGATACCACAGGCATGCACCCCCGTACTGCGAATATTCCCCTCCAGCATCTGCGCATACTTCAGCGTATCATGTACCAGCGGATCTGGGCTAAGCGAAGCCTGACGAAGCTCTGGCACGAAGTTGATGGCTGCGGGAATGTTTACGGACTTGACATCGGGTATCTTATCTGGAATGAGCTTGGCAAGGCGATCACTCTCAGAGAGGGGGAGCTTCTGCACTCGTGCCACATCCTTAATAGCACTCTTGGCTGCCATCGTACCATAGGTCACGATATGTGCTACTCGCTCGTAACCGTACTTCTCCGTTACCCACCGCAAGACATCCGCTCGCCCGTCATCATCGAAGTCCACATCAATATCAGGCATCGAGATACGGTCAGGATTGAGGAAACGCTCAAACAGGAGGTCGTAGCGAATAGGGTCAATATCCGTAATGTTTAGACAATAGGCCACAGCAGAGCCTGCAGCCGATCCACGCCCAGGTCCCACGAAGACACCCATCGAACGTGCCGCAGCAATGAAGTCCTGAACGATGAGGAAGTACCCCGGGAAGCCCATATTTGCAATCGTCTCCAGCTCGAAGTCAATACGCTCACGTACAGTCTCTGTTAGCTCGTCACCATACTTACGCTTTGCCCCCTCATAGGTTAGATGGCGCAGATATTCATCTGCCGAGGCGAACTCCTCAGGGATAGGGAAGTCAGGCATCAAAGGTCCATGGTCTATGCTATAGAACTCCACCTTGTCACAAATCTCCTGTGTCGTGGCAAGTACCTCTGGGACGTCTGCGAAGAGCACATTCATCTCCTGCGTCGTCTTCATCCACTCCTGCTTGCTGTAGCGCATGCGCTTGGGGTCGTTGAGATCCTTCCCCGTGCTCAGACAAATCAAGCGATCGTGTGCCTCGGCATCCTCTTCATTCAGGAAGTGAATATCATTTGTCGCAATCACCTTCACACCGTGCTTCTTCCCCAGCTCCAGCAGGACAGCATTCACTTGTTGTTGCTTCTCGTAGGTCTCTTGGTTCCCGAGAGGATTATCCGTCTTGTGTCGTTGTAGCTCAAGGTAAAAGTCCTCACCAAAAAGCCCCTTGAACCATTGGATGCTCTTCTCTGCCTCCTCTATATTCCCATGCATGATGTGCTGAGGGATCTCTCCTCCTAAGCAGGCAGAGGAGACAATAATCCCTTCGTGATACTTCTCTAGAAGCTCCTTATCGATGCGTGGACGATAGTAATAGCCATCTATCCATGCACGAGAGACCATCTTAATAAGGTTCTTGTATCCCGTGATATTCTTAGCCAGCAAGACGAGGTGCCAGCCACTATTGTCTATGGATTGATTAGGTCGGTAGGGGTTGGGGACGTTTGCCTCTTTCTTGAAGCGTGAGCGACGCGCACAATAGACTTCACAGCCTAGGATGGGCTTAAATAAAGGTTTTGCCTCAGCCTCTTTTAACTTCTCTCGTAGATCAGCCAATGTAGCTTCGTCTTCGGCCGTCCGTTCCGCCCTCTCCTCAAGCTTCTGTATTTCCTTTTTCAGGCTCTTTACCTCCGAGAGAATTGGATCATTCCTTTTAGCTACATAATTATAGAACTCTTTGATACCAAACATTGCCCCATGGTCAGTCAGGGCAATACCACTCATCCCGTCCTGGATTGCCTTATCGACAAGGCCCTTAATTGATGCTTGTCCATCTAGGAGTGAGAACTGAGAGTGCACATGTAGGTGTACAAAGCGTTGCATATCTGTAGCCATAAGCTGTAAATCCGGATTACTATCGTTCAGAGAAAGCGATACGACCTGCGCATCTCCTTTCTTTGAGGCACAAAGTTACCGTAAATCCTTGTATTCCCTTCCCCACATACCCGTCTCCATCAACTCCAGAGGCGGCACCTCCAGACATAAGATATAGGAGCAACTCCCCTCGTTGCCTCGTCAGGGGTAGAGCAGCCCTCGCCACATGCCCATAGATAGTCATTACAGAAGGGCGGTACTAGCACACCGGATCTTCCTCTAGGGCTGAAGCATCAAGAGCTACCCTCTCACTACAGGTCCAAGTCTAATAGCTAGATTGGAGAGAGCTGATAAATGCTTTTGCTCCTAGGTCAGTCCTCGAAAAGGGGTGCAGGTCGCATTTATTCACATTGCTTCAGAGCTCACCAATCTGGCGAAGGCCATGGATGAGGAGGAGCTTATAGGAAACTCACACACAATCAAATACGAAGATCTCCAAAACACGAATTGACGAGTTACCATAAGTCGTCACAAAGAGTTATAGTAACTCGTTTTGGCGACTTATAGTAAGTCTTTGCCACCCTTTCACAAACCCCGTATCTAGGGATTTTATGAAGGGAAGTGACAGACCATCTTAGTAAAGGGATTATTATACGACGTACTCGTTATCATTATCCATATATCAGCCCTTAATGTTTCCCTTTCATCTAAGCCTAGTTATGAAGAATAAGGGTAACTTTGTCTTACAAATTCTGCATACTAACCCAAGTATTGGATGATCCTATATAATACGACCTTTGTCATGGCACCGCTCTCGGAGGGTGCTTTTCTGGAGTTTATGCAAGAGGTTTACCTCCCTGCCTTAGCTCAGGATGACCTCATCAGTGAGGGAAGCCTTCGCCTACACCGCATCCGTCAGCAGGGAGAAGAGGTAGACAGCATCAGCTATGCCTTGCACTTCTATACACCGACAGAGTACCACCTACAGGACGTCCTCTCCAATACTGGGCTACGTCTGGCAGAGGCTCTCGTCGCACGCTTCGGGGAAGCTGTTATTGGGTTCAGCACCATAATGGAGGAAGTCGGTTAGGCAGGATGAAGCACGTCTCTGAGCGCATAATCATGGGCATAGACCCAGGCACCATCATCATGGGATATGGCCTACTCGAGGTAAAAGGGCAAGAGGCAAAGCTCCTCGCCCTAGGGACGATTAATCTGAATAAGTTCGACAACCATTATCTGCGCCTGCGTCGTATCTTTGATCGTGTGCTAGGGCTCATCGATGAGTATCATCCTGATGAGCTCGCCATCGAAGCCCCCTTCTTCGGCAAGAATGTGCAGAGTATGCTCAAGCTCGGCCGAGCCCAAGGTGTAGCAATGGCTGCCGCCCTAACGCGCGACATCCCCATCACCGAATATGTCCCAATGCGTATCAAGCAAGCTATCACTGGCAACGGAGCGGCATCAAAAGAGCAAGTAGCAGGGATGCTCCAGCGTTACCTAAAAATACCCGAAGGGGATATGCCCAAGGAGCTAGATGCCACGGATGGTCTTGCTGCAGCTCTTTGTCATCACTTCCTCACGTCTTCCCCCTTAACCTCTAGCAGTGCAGGTGCAACGAAGACCTGGAGTGACTTCGTCCGTCAAAACCCCACTCGTGTCAAAGGTCAAAAGGACTAAACAACCTTTGTAGCAAGTGCTTTTAGCTTAAAAATCTGTCTGAAGAAAATGAAAATAGTCTATTGCATCAAGAGCCTCCATCACGCTGGAGGGATGGAGCGTGTCACAACAACGAAGGCAAACTACTTTGCAGAGCAGGGGCATGATGTCACCATTGTAGTGACTGACCTATCTAGACGAGAGCCTTTCTTCCTCCTCAATCCATCTATTCATGTAGTAGATTTATCTATCAACTATGATGAAATAGATGGGACATCTCGACTGAGGAAGTACTGGCATCTTTATAAACATAGACAGCGTCATAGAAAGCTCCTCACGGAATACCTCAAGCAAGCACAGCCTGATATCACTATATCAACGGGCTATCATGAGTTTTCCTTCCTGCACTCCATCAAAGATGGTAGCATCAAGGTAGGAGAACACCACGGGTCATTTGGGAACATAAAAAAAGAGCATCGATTCTCTTCAAAAAACTACCTACGCCGCCTTATGGCTTGGTGGGCGACACGTACATTCGCATCTCATGCTTCTCGCTATGATTGCATGCAACTATTAACAAAAGAGGATGCTTCGTTCTGGGAAGGAAAAATCAAGCACCTGCAGGTGATTCATAACATTGTCCCCATTCACTCCGATATTACAGCTCCACTTTCTAACAAGCGATGTATTGTAGTTGCTCGTTTTAGCCATGAGAAGAATCTCCATGAAATCTTAGAAATATGGGCTATGGTCTGTGCACGACATCCAGACTGGGAACTTGTTTTCTTCGGAGATGGCTACCTGCAACAAAGCCTAGAGGATCGGGCTAGAGCCTTAAAGATTGACACAAGCTGCCACTTCTACTCTCCAACGAACACGATTACGCAAGAGTATCTGCAATCCTCCATCCTTCTTATAACATCCCACTCTGAAGGGCTCCCTATGGTTCTTCTGGAGGCACAGGAGGTGGGATTGCCCTCAATATGCTATGCTTTCCACTGCGGTGCACGTGATGTAATTTGTGATGCTATTGAGGCACCAGGATTCGTTGTCCCGTACGGAGATAGGCACGCCTTTGCGGAAAAGCTCAGCCTACTCATGGAAGACGAAGGGCTGAGATACAAGATGGGGCAAGCTGCCAAAGCTAACGCTCATCGCTTTAGCCCTGAGGTAATCCTTCCTCAGTGGGATGCTCTCTTCCAGTCATTGACCAAAGAAAAGAAATAAGACTATGAACGCCTCTCCTCTCCTTGCCGTCATTGTACCTGTCTACAAGGTTGAAGATTATCTTCGTGAGTGCATTGACTCCATCCTCTCCCAGTCTTATACCTCACTTCGTGTGATACTTGTGGATGATGGATCCCCTGATCGCAGCGGTGAAATCTGCGAAGAATATGCTCGCCAAGACCCTCGAGTCATTGTCGTACATAAGGAGAATGGTGGTCAATCTACAGCACGTAACAGAGGGCTAGAGTTAGCCAAAGATGCCACCTACATTACTTTCGTCGACAGCGATGACTACATAGAGCCAGACATTTATAAGGCTGCAATCTCGTTTCTGGAGGAACACCAAGAGGTTGATATTGTCGGCTTTGGAATTAATGAGCTACGCACGGAGGGGAAAGTCTATTGCGGAGAATCTGTTGGCAGACTCTACTCCCGAGAGGAAGCTCTACGTGAGGTCACTCAAGGCTTTTCCTTTAAACTTGGCCCATCCGTATGGTCTAAAGTTTTCAGGCAGGAAGCAATTGGCACCATACGTTTCCGAGAAGGCTATGTATACGAGGACAACAGCTTCGTGCTTGAAGTCCTCCACAAGATTAAGTCTTACTACCTCCTTCCTATTGCAGGATACAACTATAGGATGGGGCGAGATGGCTCTACAACTGGGGTATTCAGTGAGCGCATGTCCTACCTCTTCAATAACATAGAGGAACTAATGAGCCGCTACACAAGAGATAGGGATATGCTCCTGCATGCAAACACAATGGCTGTAAATTACCTGTGGATGTACTGGTATCAACTTTACTTAGAAGCCCCGGAGAAGTATCGAGAAATAACTAAAGCCTTCCTTCCTTATTTGAAGCGAGCACGTCGACGTCCCTACCTCAATGTAGCAGGAGGTCGAATGCATGCTATGAAAACTTGGCTCTTCCTGCACGCTCCATATCTATACACACGTCTCAGCCTGCGATAGTACCCAATAGTACCATATTATCATCTTCTCATCTCGCCGAGCACTCCTCTGAGGTACTCTATGCACCTTTGGGGTGTGGAAGGTTATTTGCTCACATATCATAGAGCCGAAAGACTGGGATGAAAAAGCCACAACTCATCATAGACAGTTCGCTGCCCTACCTAAGCACATTAGCAGAGGAGGTCGGCGAAGTCACGCGTTTGGACAGTGCAGACTTCACTTCCAAACGGATTAAGAACGCCGATGCCCTGCTCATCAGGAGTGTCGTACAATGCAATGAAGCCCTCCTTGGGGGGAGCTCCGTACGAGCCATTGCCTCCGCAACAGCGGGCTTCGACCACATCGACACGTCCTACTGCGAGGAGCATCATATTCACTGGCACAACAGCCCTGGATGTAACGCCCTCGGCGTGGTGCAATATGTACTCTCGGCTCTCTCGCTCTGGTCGATACAACGAGGTGAAGTGCTACAAAGCAAGACCATCGGGATCATTGGCGTAGGGAATGTCGGAGGCAGGCTTGCTGATCGTGTCACAGCACTCGGACTACAACCCTTGCTCTACGACCCTCCTCGAGTGGAGCGTGAGGGAGCGGAAGGCTTCATAACCTCCCTCGAGACACTCCTCGCGGAGAGCGACATCATCACATTACACGTACCTCTGACCAAAGATGGACGCTACCCAACCCAAGGGATGGTGGATCGTGCTTTCCTCAAACGATGCTCTCGGAGGCCTCTCCTCATCAACGCTTGTCGGGGAGGAGTAACACCCAGCATGGCTCTACACGAAGCACTAGACAAAGGCTGGATCAGAGATGTTATCCTCGACTGCTGGGAAGGCGAACCTACGATTGATGGTAGGCTAGCACGCAAAGCCTTCATTGCCACCCCACATATCGCAGGCTGGACTGCCGATGGGAAGTGGCGTGGGTCACGCATGGCTCTCGAGGCCATCTGTGATGACTTAGCACTAAATAAGCCCAAGGGGCTATGGGATGCCTCCTGCCTACCCACACCCAGCACCCCCATGATTGACCTCTCATGCTACCCCAAGGGGGAGCGTGTACGTCGTGCCCTACTTCATACAGCTAACCCCAGCGCAACGACACAAGAGCTGCGAGCCACACCTCAGGATTTCAATCGTCTACGCAAGAACTATCTCTTCCCTCGTGAGGCCTCAGCCTATTATGTTGCAGGGTACAATGAGGAGGAGGCAAAGCCCCTCAGACAGCTCGACTTCAATCTCAGCTAATCGGCTAGCGTGAAGCCTTGATAACACACACGTTCGATTACAGCAGGTCATCGCACAACAGGAAGCAAAGACGTAGCCATTAGGTTAAGTTCATCCTCATAGTCTACAGGCTAGGATGATACCCCTAATGGCTACGCCTTTATTGCACTGGCATCTAGTTCTTCTTGGTTTGTCCCTCTTCCCTATCGACCACAGCCCCCCTCAAACGCCCTAGATACAGGGCTAGAGAGCGAGGCATAACGACTTACCACAAGTCGCCAAAACGAGTTACCGTAACTCTCTTCAACGACTTACCACAACTCTCTTCAGCGAGTTACCATAACTCTTTGTAACGAGTTATGGCAACTCGTCATACTGTATCTTTTGACCTGCGCATTTCTCTCTGTAAGAGCAAGGTATAAACCTCTCCAAACAGTCTAAAGTACTTGTATCGAACGCCTGCTGATAATTGGTCCGATTTACTCTCCTCTTTCCTCACTTTATCCCACTCTATCGAGATGACAGGGAAGTAGTAGCATGAGATTAGCTTATCTTTGCCTCTATAAAATATGAAGATGAAGCGATCCCTCAGCTACCTCCACAAAGGACTAGCCCCATCACAAATAGGTCTCCTCACGCTCCTCGTCCTCACCCTCTTGGGAGGGCTCAGGAGTGAGGCACAGATTACTCAGCCACTACCAGCACGCTCTAGTGAGGGCGTACTACGTAAGGCGTTCGTAGGCGAAGCTCGCACAGCAGCCCTGATACCTACTGTCCTCCGTCTGCCTGAGCTGAGGACAGCAGAGCTACCCAAGCTAGACACCCACAAGGGGAAAGGCTTTCGCACCTATCAGTTCGCCCTAGAGCGTCCCCTCAATGCGGATGCCCACAACTTCGGTGAATACCTCGTAGATGGAGCGGGCAACTATGTATGGAGGGCAGAGCTCATCGCTACGGGAGCAAAGAACGTCAGCCTGTGTCTGAGTCGTTTTGCTCTCCCCGAGGGAGGACGGCTCTTCATTACAGGTGCAGAGGGAGACCAAATCGGAGCCCTCACGAGCCAAAACAACGCACCAGACAGTCTCTTACAACTGCGACCCTTAGAGGGCAATTACCTAAGGTTGGAGTATGACTTCCCCATGGGATATACGCCCGAGCGTGGCGAACTACCCTTCCAGATACAGGCACTTTTCCATGGCTTCCGCAGCTGGAGGGCAGAGCCTGACTTTGCTCATCCTGGTGAGCCTTTCTATGACTATACCATCAATGGGTATAATGGACTCACGGAGATCGCTTGCATACCAAATGTCCTCGCCTATCCTAGTCGTTGGAAAGAGACCCGCAGTGTCGTACAGCTCATGGTCGGGGGATCGAGGATCAGCAGTGGTGTGCTCATCAACACCACACGCTCCGATGGTACGCCCTACGTCCTCACCTCAGGGCACTGCGTCAATCAGCTATTTGCTTTAAAGGGCAACCTCCCTAAGATTGAGAAGGAAGCTGCCACGACGGTCTTCTTCTTCAACTTCCAAACCCCACAGCGAGAGGGTAATATACGTGCCACCGAGGAGCAAAGCCTCAGTGGAGCAAAGCTCATAGCCTACAATGAGGACTCTGATATGGCACTCCTCCGTATCGTGGGGCTACCTGCCTCGAGGAAGATCCCAGAGGCTTATCAGCCTTACTTCGCAGGCTGGAGCATTGAGGCACAGCCTCACGCCCCATTCTTTGGCATACACCACCCACTTGGCTCTACCAAACGCTACTCAGAGGCTTCCGACAGGACGCTCTCACTAGAAGACTATTGTTTGGGCTTATTGTGCGATCCCTCGTGGGAGGGCAAGCACTGGATGGTACATCGCTGGAAGATAGGCTCCACGGCAGCAGGTTCCTCTGGCTCTCCACTCTTCGATGGCGAAGGTCGGATTATCGGGGCATTGACAGGAGGCTCCTCCAATTGCTCTTCACCCACAGAAGATGCCTATTGGGCAATTAAAGAAGCGTGGCGAAAAGAGTCAGGCAAGGGAAACCTCACCGCCCTACAACCTTGGCTCGACCCTTCGGGTACAGAGCAAGAGACTTGTGCAGGCTATGATCCCATAGCCCCCAAGGTCATCCAGCGCATCAGTCATCTCTACCCTGACCCCAATACTCCGAGCCAGGGAGGCAATAGACCTAATTATATATATAAGCCAACGACAAGTACCGAGGAGCTAGGAAGCGTCTTCACCCTCCCCGAGAGTCGTACAGTACGTGTCCTCGGAGCGTACGTTGTCTTTAAGTCGAATAAAGACCTAGCTCGTACGCAGCTCCCTCAGCTACGTGTTGCACTATCTCCCTTCCGAGGCGATGGGGAGCTAACGACTCCACTCTTTGAGTTCGCTTCAACAAACGTTGGGAAGTTCAGCGCCCACGAGGAGCAGGGGAATAAGTATGTCCTCCGCTCGCGCACGCTGAGACAAGACTCTATTGAGGTCTTCTTCCCAGCTCCTACAACCCCTACCCTTACCCTACCCGAAGGACAATATATCCTCTCTTGTGGCAATAAGGAGGGAGGAGCGATGCGTCTACCCGTACTCATGCATCAGGGTGGGCCAATAGATTCGCATGGTTGGTCAGCATGGACACGCAAGGTGGGTGAGGCTTGGCAACGCAGTGCGGATGTATCCAATGGGGCATATTGGATCGACCTCCTCATCGAAACGTCCACCCCCGCTAAGACAGGTCGTAACGTCTCGACACAAGATGCACTCATCCACGCCTACTATCACGACCGCCAGCTCCATATCAAGGCAGACCTCGCCCTCTACAAGTCAGTAGACGTACGCATTTACTCTATGCTGGGCGAAGAAGTATTACGTGCTCGCTATTCCTTCAATCAGGATCATCTAACCCTTCCTCTCAGCCTCCCTTTGGGGCAATATGTGGCAACGGTTGTCCCTACACGTACCTCAACAAGCGAAGTCCCAAGCCGTAAGGTCGCCTTCTCCTTTATATTACCCTAAGATGATTACCCCATATAAAGACAGTGACGAGCCTAAGGTCGATCAGATACGCAAGATGTTTAATCGGATCGCACCACAGTACGACCGTCTTAATCGAATCATTTCGCTAGGTCTTGACCGCTCATGGCGGAGACGAGCTCTACATCTATTAGCCCCTTACCAGCCAAAAGAAGTGCTGGATGTAGCGACAGGGACAGGGGATCTCGCCATCGAACTTGTACAAACCATCCCATCAATCACCCACGTGACAGGGATTGATATATCCGAGGAGATGATGCGCATAGGGGGTGAGAAAGTACGCATGCTGGGCTTAGATAGGAAGATTGACTTCCTTAGGCAGGACTCCACCGCCACAGACTTCACTGAGGCAACGTTTGATGCGGCGACGATTGGCTTTGGCATTCGGAACTTCTCCGACATCCCCGCTGCAGCTCGTGAGCTACACCGCATACTACGTCCTTCTGGTGTCCTCATCATTGTCGAGCTCTCCGAGCCTACAAATCCCATTCTACACCTAGGCTACAAGCTCTATGCAGGGCACATTGTCCCCCTCATCGGACGCCTTATGACGGAGGATAAGGATGCCTACAGCTACCTTCCTCAGTCCATCAAGGCAGTACCTCAGAGGGAGCAAATGGTCGAGATCCTAAAGGAGGCAGGCTTTCGAGAGGCCTTCTACGAAAGTATCTTCCCCGGCTCATGTACTATCTATGTAGGGATTAATGCTGCCCCTATCCCCTTCCCCACCGAGGATATTGCCGAATAATCTATGGCTAAGAAAAAGACAATCTACCACTGCACCGAGTGTGGGGCGCAGTACCCGAAGTGGCAAGGCTTCTGCTCACAGTGTGGCGTATGGAATAGCATTGAGGAGGAAGAAATCGTAGTAGGTAAGAAGGAGGCTTCTTCATCCTTCTCCGCCACAACCCTAAGCCCCTCTCGACCGATACGTATCCAAGACATTGAGCGCAGGGAGGAGGTACGTCTCGACCTCGGTGACCCAGAGCTCAATCGTGTACTTGGTGGTGGTCTTGTCCCAGGCTCCTTTGTCCTGCTCGGTGGTGAGCCAGGCATCGGGAAGTCCACCCTCATCCTACAAACCGTCCTGAGCACACCCTATCGCACGCTCTACATCTCGGGTGAGGAGAGCCTCTCTCAGCTCAAGATGCGTGCTGATCGCTTGGGCGGGTCTGAGAGCGAATGTCTCATCTATGCGGAGACCAGCCTAGAGAAAATCCTTCACACAGCTCACGACATCCGCCCTGACCTCCTCGTCATAGACTCCATACAGACGATCCAGACCGAGCTATCGGACTCCTCTGCAGGGAGCGTCTCACAGATCAGGGAATGTGCTGGAGCCCTCCTCAAGTACTGCAAGACGGAGGGTGTGGCTGTCATCCTCATCGGACACATCAATAAGGAAGGCAGCATTGCTGGTCCTAAGATACTAGAGCATACGGTAGACGTCGTCCTGCAGTTCGATGGGGACAAGCACTACATGTATCGTATCCTCAGGGGGCAAAAGAACCGCTTTGGCAGTACCGCCGAGCTAGGCATCTATGAGATGCGTCACAGCGGTCTACGCCCCGTAGATAACCCATCCGAGCATCTGATGAGCCACACCGGGCTACGTCTCAGTGGGGTAGCCATTGCCGCTGCCATGGAGGGAGTACGCCCCTTCCTCATCGAGACGCAAGCCCTCGTCAGCTCAGCAGTCTACGCCACCCCCCAACGCTCCTCGACAGGCTACGATACCCGACGTATGAATATGCTCCTAGCGGTCTTGGAGAAACGAGCAGGCTTTAAGCTCATCCAAAAGGACGTCTTCCTCAACATCGCTGGTGGCATACGGCTGAGCGATCCTGCCTCGGATCTTGCTGTCATCTCCGCCGTACTCTCCTCGAGCCTTGATCTCGCACTCCCCGAGGGTGTTTGCCTCACGGGCGAAGTCGGACTATCGGGTGAAGTACGCCCCGTTAGTCGCATAGAGCAACGTCTGATGGAGGCGGAGCGTATCGGCTTCCGTGCAATGATCTTACCCGAGGGAAATCTAGCAAGCCTACCCGAGGATCCTACACGTAAGATCCGTCTCGTTGGGGTAAAGACTGTGGAGGAGGCCTTCCGTATCCTCTTCCACAAGGAGGGATAGACTCCCTCCGCTTCTACCCATCCCTGCCCCTCACGCTCGCAGGGCAAGCCCCGACCTCTCTAACAGGCGAACACTCTCCCCAAAGCTCAATCCTTTCCCTCTATTTCCTCAAAAGCACTACGGCAGGAAGGTCAACTCCTAAGACCCTCCTGCCTATTTTATATAAACAGATGACGAGGGAGCGAAATTTGCGCCCTCCTCTAGTGGACTACACCCAAACCCTAGGTAAGGCACAAACCGCTACAAATCAATTTGATACAAGCACACAAAAACACACCTAAACGAGTTACCATAACTCGTCTCTGCGACTTACCATAACTCGCTGAGATGACTTACCACAACTCGTTGCGGCGAGTTACCATAACTCGTCGAAGCGACTTATGGCAACTCGCAGTTACTTCATTTCATACAAATGTACCTAGCTTATATTTAAATACTTACAACGATCCATTTCGTCATGCTCTGGAGATTTACTTTGCGAGAGCAAAAGATGTGATAAAGAGGGCTTTTCAAGTCTTATTATTGAAAAAGTAGTTGCATTTTCATATCTTTGTTAAATTCGACACTTGACACGGAACAAAAAAGACTAGATAACATCATGCACTCATGGAGCATGCCCCATTAGCATACGAACCTATTCTACTCGTCGGGTCAATCCTCATGCTCGCTGGGATCATGGCAGGCAAGGTTGGGACGCGCTTTGGCGTACCTGCCCTGCTCCTCTTCCTCATCACGGGGATGATCTTCGGGAGCTCGGGACTCGGGATACAGTATAATGACGCAGGGCACACCCAATTCGTTGGGATGATCGCCCTCACCGTCATCCTCTTCTTCGGGGGACTAGAGACGAAGTTCATAGAGATCCGTCCCATCCTTGGGCCAGGGATTACGCTCTCCACGCTGGGTGTACTACTGACAACGGTCAGCTTCGGAGGCTTCCTCTATGGAATGGATCAGCTAGGCTTTGCTCCCGTACACTTTACCTTCCCCATCGCTCTGCTGCTGGCCGCCACGATGTCCAGTACAGACTCGGCTTCTGTCTTCGCCCTGCTACGCTCGAAGAACATGCACCTCAAGGAGGGTCTGCGCCCCATCCTAGAGCTCGAGAGCGGGAGTAATGACCCGATGGCCTACATGCTCACTATTGCCCTCATTCAGTATGTCACGGGGGGAAGCGAAGGCTCAATAGGGAGCATCCTACTGACCTTCCTACTACAATTCTCAGTCGGTGGATTACTAGGCTATGCGATGGGATGGCTAACAGTCAAGTTCCTCAACAAAGCGAATATTGGCAACGAAGCCCTATATCCCATCCTCCTGCTCTGTGCGGTCTTCCTAACCTTCTCTGCGACAACACTCCTACAAGGTAATGGCTATTTGGCTGTTTACATCATGGGGGTATTTGTTGGAAATAAGAAGGTCATACATAAGAAGAGTATCGTCACCTTCTTCGACGGGCTGACGTGGCTACTTCAGATTGCCCTCTTCATCATATTGGGGCTGTTTGTCGATGCACACAACCTGCTACCGATTGCAGGCTTTGCCCTCTTGGCTGGTCTGTTCATGATCTTCGTTGCCCGACCTCTGGCCGTACACCTCTGTCTCGTCTTCTTCCCGAGCATCAGTATACGTGGCCGGTGGTTCCTCTCTTGGGTTGGACTCCGTGGTGCTGTACCGATTATCTTCGCCACCTATCCCTTGATGAGCCAAGTCGAGGGAGCAGAGACACTCTTTAATATTGTCTTTTTCATCACCCTGCTCTCGCTACTCATCCAGGGTAGTACCATGCCTGCGGTGGCACGCCTGCTGAAACTGGATGAAGAAGCGAAGAATGAGGTAAGCCTCTTCGGTGTGGAGATCCCTCAGCACACAGGCGCACAGATGGTAGAGCGAGAGGTAACGAACGAGATGCTCTCCGACGGGCGCCTCTTGATGGAGATTGACCTTAGGGAGGAGGAACTCGTCATCCTGGTACGCCGTGGCGATAACTACATGGTGCCCAAGGGAAAGCTCGCACTCGAGGTGGGCGACATCCTGCTCATCGTCTTCGAGCAACACACCAAGAAGTAGCCATCGAGGTTCAAGCACAACTATCGACAGCTTGGGTAAGACGAAGAACACATATCTGATAGGAGGCAATCAGCGACAGACGACCCTAACACAGAAGGTCTGGGCACTGGCTTTGCCCAATATCCTATCGAACGTCACCGTCCCACTCCTGATGCTCTGCGACATGGCTATGGCAGGGCGGATGGCTCACTCCGAGAGTATTGCCGCCGTAGCCATTGGTGCTGCTGTGACGCACTTTGTCATCGGCATCTGGAGCCTTCTGAGGATGGGAACAACAGGCTTTACAGCACAGGCCTGGGGAGCAGGTGATGCGCGTGCGCTCCTTCGTCAGCTCTCCTCGGGATCAATCATTGCCCTCAGTGTTGGGCTACTACTCGTACTGCTTCGTCCACTCTATATCGCCCCGGCTGCAAACCTCCTGCAGGACGGCTCTGCCTCTCTTTCCTTAGAGGCACAAGAATACCTCAGCTACTCCTTCCTTGGTGCTCCTGCAGCACTCCTTCTGTACGTATATAATGGTTGGCTCATCGGAGTGCAGCGCATGAAGCTTGTGATGAGCGTGAGCATCGGGAGCAACCTCGCCAATATCCTCTTCAGTTATCTCCTAGCCTTCCCCCTCAAGATGGGCGTCGGGGGGCTAGCTCTAGGTACGGCTCTAGCTCAGTATGCAGCCATCATTGCTCTCGCTATCGGTGCTTGGCATAGCCATAGACGTATCCTGAGGCTCTTCTCTCGGAAGTATCTCTGGCATCCAGCGACACTTGTCCGCTACTTCCATGTAGGGAAATACCTGCTCATCCGCACGCTTACCCTACAGGCTGTGACACTCTTCTTCATACACGCAGGGGGGATGATTGGGGTCACAACCTTGGCAGCTAATAGCCTCTTGATGCAGCTCTTCACCCTCTTCTCCTACTTCATGGATGGGATAGCCTATGCAGCAGAGGCTCTTGTCGGAGAAGCAATCGGAGCAAGAGATCGAGATCGGCTGAAGCAGGTTATCCCAACGGTGCTTCGTGTCGGGCTCATCCTAGCCTCCATTGGTGCTGTACTCTATGCTTTCCTACCCGAGCCCTTCCTCTCTCTGCTGACGGACAAGACCGATGTGCTGGAGCGTGCATTGGAGTTCCGGTATTGGATGGCACTCGTACCCTTGGTTTCCTTTGCTGCCTTCCTCTGGGATGGGATACTCGTTGGAGCAACGGACAGCCGTACGATGGGCATGGCTATGCTCGTTGCTGGAGCTACGTTCTTCTTGGTCTATGCTGTGACCATTCATCCTCTCGGGGCACATGGTCTTTGGATTGCCTTCCTCAGCTACCTCACGGTGCGCAGTACCCTCGTCTGGCTCCTCGGCTCACGGCACTACCGAGGCTAAGTATCCTACGAATCCCCAAACATCTCTCACACCAAATACGACAAAATTTCCCCGAATCTATACCTATCTAGGACTAAAAGAACACATAGATGCCCTCCAAAGACTCTTAAGGGAACAACATGCTTGTGGATAGTCTTATCCACAAGCCTAGAAAAAAACTAAGGCAACACCCTCCAAAGTGAGAGGTGTTGCCTTAGTGATTTTACCAAGGGGGGCAGAGCTAGGACTTTATTAGCACCTTTACTCCGACCTTGGGGATGCGCCGAGCGATTACTTGCCTTGCTCGAGGGCTAGCGTACGTGAAGGCTGGTCACACAGCTCTACTGGCCCATAGAACTGGATCGGCCCTGGGTACGTGAAGCTCGTTGTCTTCGCCCACTCCGCACGATGTGCAGCAAAGAAGGCGAAGGGCTTCCCATTCAGATCAACTAGAGCCTTCTGGATTACGGGCTTCATCTCACCATGACGACGCTCCATATTCATCATCATCGTTGTAGGAATCCCACCTGCGATCCACTCCTTAGCTGGAGCAGTAAGGTTCTGTACAGAGCTCATATACCCTGTGACACCTGCGGCAATGAGACATGCAGCCGTGCGCCCAAGGGCATAGCAATAGTCTGCATCAAAGTTGGAGGGCATAGCACAGCGACCTTCGTAGCCGAAGAAGTGTGTGAGTGGAGCGAACTTACCGACGAAGCGTCCATCCTTCTTCCACTCTGCGAGCTTCGTCCCTACCATCTCTGCTAGGAGCTTCTCTGTCTCAATGAGTGACACCTGCACATTACCATGTGGGTCACGATCGAGTGTGAGCTGGCGAGCAACCGTTGTGGGGAGGCTAGCATAAAGATCAGAGTTAGCCTTTGAGAGCTTCTCAATGATGAATGCACGCTGGTCTTCGGAGGCAACAGCACGAAATTCTCCTTCGTGGTGAGCGAGGAAGTCGTTCAGCTCTGCGATAAGAGCTTTCATCGCTGGGACGAACTCGATGAGTCCCTCGGGGATGAGTACCGTACCAAAATTCTCACCATTCTTAGCACGCTCCGCTACTACCTCTGCGATCGAGGTCACAACGTCGTCTAGGGTCAGGTTCTTTGCCTCTACTTCCTCGCTAATGATTGCCACATTAGGGCGTACCTGCAGGGCACATTCGAGTGCGATGTGTGAGGCAGAGCGACCCATGAGCTTAATGAAGTGCCAGTACTTGCGGGCAGAGTTACAGTCACGCTGGATATTACCGATGACCTCGGCATACACCTTCGTAGCGGTGTCGAAGCCAAAGGACGTCTCAATCTGCTCATTCTTCAGGTCTCCGTCGATTGTCTTAGGGCAACCAATTACCTGGACTGGTGCGCCGATAGCCTTGTAATACTCGGCTAGTACGGCAGCATTCGTATTGGAGTCATCTCCTCCGATGATGACTAGAGCACGGATATCTAGCTTCTTGAGTACCTCTAGTCCCTTATCAAACTGCTCCTTCTCCTCGAGCTTGGTACGTCCAGAGCCAATGATATCGAAGCCCCCTGTATTGCGGTACTCATCGATAATCTGGCTCGTTAGCTCAATATAGTTGTGCTTCACCAGCCCATCAGGTCCCATGAGGAAGCCGTAGAGGCGACTATCAGGGTGAATCTTTTTGATACCATCGAAAATCCCAGCGATAACATTATGACCACCAGGAGCCTGACCGCCAGAGAGGATTACCCCAGCGTTGAGGGGCTTAGCCTCTACCGCCTCGCTAGAAGCCTCAAAGGTGAGCTTGGGCAAGCCATAGGTATTTGGGAAAAGACTTTGGATAGCGTCTTGGTCACTAACGCTCTTGGTAGCCTCACCAAGGCGTACTTCTACTGCCCCTTCTAGGGCTGCTGGTAGCTTCGGAGCGTACTTACTACGCGCCTCTTGCAAAGCACTTTTAGCCATTTAATTAAGTATTCTTTTGGATTATGTCGCAAATTCTCAGCACAAATATCTTAAAATTTCTTCATATATGCCTTCCGTGTCCTTCCTTTGCCCTTTTACAGAGGAAGATAGAGGTCTATCTGTCACCCTAAACCAAGTTCTAGCGGAGGAGAAACAGAGTACTTTCGGGTTAGAGTCTCTAGAGCTTCCAAGCAAAAGCTCTAGAGCTCTCGACTGAAAACTCTAGAGGTATCCAAACGGAGTTAATAGAGAAATAGTAGCTTTGTGACGTAAGTCATAAATAACACCATTATTAAATATGGAACAGATCAATCTCGAGGGGCTTGGTGCAGTCCAAGAGACCCTTGTAATCCCACTAGCGATGCGCGCACTCGACTGCCGTAGTAAGAAGCCTATTCTCAACGATAAACTCGCCGAGGAGCTATACCAAAAAATCCGCTACGACCAAGAGAAGTTCTCCCCGAAGAAGACCCCTAGCTACTATGGCTGTCTCGTCAGAGCCCGTTACTTCGATGCGGAGGTCGTACGACAAGCTGAGGTTTTACACGCAGCAGGTAAGCGATTTGTTACAATCAATGCGGGCTGCGGGCTAGATACCCGAGGCGAACGCATCGCTGGCCGTACGTACGGAGCCCGGCACTTCGATATGGACTTCCCCAACGTCATTCAGGTTCGGCAACAGCTCTTCAAGGAGGCGAAGGATATGATCGGAGGCAACCTCCTTGACGAGACTTGGATTAAGACTATTGCTGCCGAGCTGGATGCTGAGACACACGTCATTGTCTGCATAGAGGGGGTCTTTGCCTACCTAAACCAGACCGAGATCCAGCAGGCACTAACGTATCTCCATGAAGCCTTCGCTGGTAGATGCACCGTTATCTTCGACGCACTAAGCCGTGCATGGGCAAAACGCTCCAGACAACACGACACACTGAAGCACATGGAGGCAAACTTCGCCGAGGGAGTTGACTCCGAGGCAGACATCCTACGGCTCGTACCATCAGCTCGCTTCATCCGCAAGACACCGATCATAGACCTCATGGCTGAGGTCTGGTGGGTGGCGAAGCTCATGCGCCTAAATCAAAAGATACGGATGAATACCTCCATCTTTACCTTCGAGCTCTAGCAAGCAATCCACAAGAAAGCACTCGCCCCACCTCGCCTTACCTCAGATGGGTAAGGTCGGGGTGGGGCGAGTAATGTTTGAAATCGGTTAGCCCAAGAGGCTAGTCATGCACAGCATTTACGAGCGGACGCCCCTCGACGAAGTCTAGTACATTAGAGAGTGTCGTATGAGCGATATTCTGCGTTGCCTCCTCAGTGAAGAAGGCTTGATGCGAGGTCATAATGACGTTGTTGAAGGACAGCAGACGTGCCAGCGTGTCGTCATCAATGATCTTGTCACTCTTGTCCTTGTAGAAGTACGGCTCTTCCTCCTCGTAAACGTCGAGTCCTGCGAAGCCCACTTGCTTTGTCTTCAGCCCTTCGATAAGGTCATCGGAGTGGATTAGTCGCCCACGCCCCGTATTGATGATCATCACACCACGCTTCATCTTCGCGATACTCTCACGGTTAATGAGATACTCTGTCTCTGGGGTGAGAGGACAGTGCAGAGAGATGATATCTGAACCAGCATAGAGCTCATCAAGGCTAACGTAGTCTACACCATTAGCCTCTGCAAAGGCATGATCGGGATAGAGGTCATAGGCAAGGATCTTCATACCGAAGCCCTTCAGGATGCCAATCAGTACCTTAGCGATTTTGCCCGTACCGATCACACCGAGGGTCTTACCATACATATCGAAGCCCATCAGACCATTGAGCGAGAAGTTCCCGTCACGTGTACGCCAAGAGGCACGCTGTATCTTGCGGTTGAGTGAGAGCATGAGCGCAACAGCGTACTCTGCCACGGCATGTGGTGAATAGGCAGGTACACGTGCCACAGCAATACCAGCACGCTGTGCAGCAGCGATGTCCACGTTGTTGTACCCTGCACAGCGCAGGGCAATCAGGCGCACGCCGTGCTCCTTCAGCCGAAGAATCAGCTCTGCATCGACATTGTCATTGACGAAGACGCAGACGGCATCAGCATCACGCGTCAGTGAGACGTTATCGAGGCTGAGGTTACCGGTGTAAAACTTAATATCAAAGCCGTACTGCTCATTCACAGCCTTGAAGGTTGCCTTGTCATAAGGCATTGTTCCGAAGAACGCTATGGTTGCTTTGGACATAAATTCCGTTATTAAATACCTAAAGTAGTGGTCTTGGAAAACCTGTTTGCGGAGCAAAAATACGTTTATCTATCCACATAGCTACGTATGCCTCCCGATCGGCACAAAGACAGCAGCAGAGGGAAGGCATCACGCCTCATCCATACCATCACGACAAATCAATGAATATGAAACATATAGTACTTGTATTTAATTTATTTCTTTACCTTTGCAGTCGCAAGACCTAGTTAAGAGTAATGGCAGGTAATCAGACATATATGAGTTTAGAGATACTGGGAGGCAAGGCTTCTCAGCGTCTCTTCTTTACTGACGCTCGTCAAAATCTTAACATAATTTTGCCCCCCCCCTACTAGCGGGAAACAATACTTAACAAAGAATAGAAGCAGGGACACTGCATGGCACGATACGCCATGTGGTGTCCCTGCTTCGTTATGTACAATCACAATTAATTAGTAATTATGAAGAAAGTACTCATGATGCTCTTTGCTGTACTCCTCTTTGCCTCATGTAATAAAGAGGCAGGAGAACCCCAGCCCCAGAAAGAGCAAGAGCAAAAGCACTATTCCCTATCCTTGGATGTTGCGGCATCTACTGAGGTGCAAAGGTACAAAGCTCTAGATCACCTGAATTACAAGTTTGATAACGGTAAGGTAAAGCCAGCTCTCGTACCTGGAGAGGAGATAGAGGTTTATACTCAGATACTTGCCTATAGAGGCATAAGGCTCGAAACGGGATACACTGATAAGCTCAAGTGGCGGGTCTCAGATGATGGGAAAAAACTTTACTGTAAGCAGACGATAAGGGATATGACCTTTAATCCGAATGATTATGATAAGGTAACACTCGTCGCAGGGATTTATGCTATGCGAAATATTCATTCTGACATAATTCCCTTACCAGAGAATAATGAAGTGAAAGTCTTTACTCCTACAACATCGTCTGCCTTCTCCATGAAGGTTCCCTACTTCCTTCCTGAGATGGAACTGAAAAAGGATGCGCAGGGAATATACGTGAATAAACTGTTGGCGAATAACAAGTTCAAGCCTAAGGGATACCTGCTGAAAGTACACGTCAAGAACGAGCTTAACGAGCCATTGTCTCTCTCTGGAGTGCAGTCCTGTGGTCTGGTTCCAGACATTGTAAATTATGCTGGCAGTGGGTCCATTGCAGATCGTCCTCTTAAAGGGCAGTATAAGACCTCGTACTACACCAACCGCAAGTTCTCGTTCAGCAAGGATTTCACCGTACCAGCAGGAGCTACAAGCTCAGAGGCTTTCCTCATGTGGCTCCCCGAGATGATAAATAATGCTGACTATCTGATCGATCTCATCGTAAAGGATGTGCCGAGCCAAGCGTTCTACGTGTCTAAGCTATTCACGAAATCATCACCTTCCGAATACGTGGAGGGAAACATGTATACAGTGACGCTCACGGTGCGTCCTATAATACGTAATCCACTAGACTACGTATCTGAGTACGCGGTGAATAAAGATGGAACAGGCTTCCTAACCAACTGGGATGACTTTGCCCCCGAAGATACTAAGAACTTCACGACCAAGAATAAGGAGGTAGGCTACTTTGATGGCTACCAAGTTACGATGCGAGAAGGCGGTAATGACCTCTCAAAGGCCCTAATCTTAGCTGGTGAAGAATATTCATATCCAAATGGTGGTGCTGGAGTGAAGTGGCACCTACCTACTGTCGCGGAATGGAATAGCGTGTTCACCGCAAACTGGGTCAATTCTCCAGTTCAAATCGGAGATTATAAGGGCTTGTTTGGTGTACCAAATATTAAGTCTTATGAGCAATCTGGTAATACCTACGAGGTATACACTCTATGCTTTAACCCTCTTTCAAATGATAAGATCACAAAGGAGCTTATAGCAGGGGAGCTGACTAGACCATTGCCAGCTCTTCCTACAGCAGGGAGCTGGTATTGGTTCACAGATGGATACGTTAATCAACTATATCGAGCCGCTTTCCGTCCTGAGATCTCAGATAATAAGCGGTATGCCTTCTACTATAGGTATGACTATACTACGCACATGATGACAATCAAGTGCAAGTACGTCGGAGCCGATCCTGAGTTTACGACAGCTGAAGATGTTAAGAATAAGATAAACTGGTCTTCGGTAACAACCTCTCGTACAATCCCTGCTTACAGTGCTAAAGTCCGTATTGACATTCACTATGAAGGGGTTCCTCACCGCCCTGATATCCAAGAAATTGAACTTCATGGCATCGACAGGATACACCTTTGGACAGAGGAGCTAACACTTGGAAGAAACAACAGTGATGCAGCTATTCTTTATAACAACTTGGCCTGTGCTACTTTTGGACCTGATAGAAGCCTGCGCTTGGGTGGTCTTGATTATATCAAGGGTGGGGTATTCACTGGTTCAGGCCCAAAAGCTCGCGTCCACTACAGTAGTGGGGGTTGGACCCATCAAGTAGTGTATTATCCTGTATATCTCTTCCGCAAGTTTTAGTAAAACCTTTCAAGCAATGAAAAAGGAAATATATCAGCAGCCAATAGCCGAAATCATCCGCATAGATCAGCCTCTGAACCTCCTGATCGAGTTCTCCGCAGAGATAGGGGTTGACGACTGGGGAGAAGGTGGCGAAGGATAACGACATAAACACAGCTTACTATTAATCCTTAAACAGAGCCGATAAAGGACGGCTCGTGGGTGCAAGTCCCACGGGGCTAAGGGAAAGCTCATTTACCCTGAAGTAATTTCTCCTATAGGGTAAACTCATTTATCCTATAGGAGAATTTCTTTTGCCCTATAGGAGAAAAATATTTGTCCTATAGGAGAAATAAAGTTGCCCTATAGGAGTATTTCCCAAGCCCCTTCTACACAGCTATGCCCGTATTAAAATTCCACCTGTTTGAGCATGTCGCCACTGTCGGTAAGCTCAAGGGCAAGAAGGTCTTCAGCGTACAGCCCATCGTCCACAGCAAGGTCTCCTTCGACGACCTCTGCAAGCTCCTCTCCGAGAATACCACAGTCGGTAAGACCGACGTCAAGGCTGTGCTCTCGCGTCTGACGGAGGTTGTACCTCAGCTCCTTGCCCTCGGACACACCGTGGACTGTGGTGAGCTAGGCATCTTCCAGCTCACCTACGGCTCGAAGCCCGTGGAGAATGTCAAGGACTTCAACGTTGGGCTCATCCGTGCTCCACGTGTTGGGCTACGCATCCGCAAAGGCTTCAAGGACGCTCTCGCTGGAGCAACCTTTGATCAAGGCCCCTCGCCCAAACCCAGTGATAAAGCTAAGCCCAAGAAGCCCAAGCCCGGTGGTGACTCCGGCCTAACCCCAGGCGGAGGAGGAATAGGTATTTAACCTCTCCACCCCCAAGACACAACACCCCCGACCAGCCATTGCTGGTCGGGGGTGTTGTGCTTAATCAATAGAGCTGGGATTGCTAGGCAGAGAAGAAGTGCTGGTTATTCATCAGTTCTAGACCTTCTCTAGGTTTATAGTTCAGGATAGAGAAGAATAACAGCCTTCCCAGCGGAAGTAGTAGAGTCTTTTCAGCTCAATACTAGAGCTTCTTAAGCCAAACCTCGATAATCTTATCAACCGAAGGGATTGGATAGGATGTCTTGACGAGCTTTATTGGATTGGACTCAGGCTGTGGCTTACCACCATAGAGACCCTGATGTGCACCAGCACCGGGAATTTCATCCTTGGCAACTCCTAGATCAAAGAGTTGAGTACCCATGAACCCTCCATCCGTAGCTCCCACAGGCTCAATGTTGGCAAGGAACCAGTCATTCGTATTCCTTAGTCCAATGACATAGTAAACCTTAGCTCCATCTGGCAAGCGCATTGTCTGGACACGATCGGTATAAACCTGCCTGACACCCTTCACTTGCCTGAGGGATTCCGCGAGCTTTTTCACATCACCATTCTGGATAAGCTCCTTAATTCCTTGTCCACGATCCTTTTCTCCAAGCTGGAATATCGGATGCCCTTCACCCTGATATACCACAACAACGGGATCTGAGAAAGTGAAGTTTAACCCCGTACCAGCCTTGACCTGCGATAAGAGCTTGCTGAAATTCCCAGACAGAATATACTCTTCAAATGCTGGGTTGGCAGGTCTAGTCTGCAAAAAGTAATACCGGAAGGCATCTACACTAAATGGATCCTCCTTGGGATCCACATTCTTCACACTATAGACACCAGGAGAGAAGACACCATTCCAACTCTTACCCACTTGGGTCTTATTTGTAAGCGTTGCAGTGAACATCCCCGTAGGCTCATTATAGCTAAGCGAGAACTTTAGGCATTCATCACTTTTCACCCAAAATGCACGTACAGGAGAGGCTGGTGGGTAGAGACGACGTTGCCCCGAGACATCGAAAAGATTAGCATCCCAAACACTGATGTAGTCGGTGAGATCACCCGTATTCGGTGTACCATCTTCATTAAAGAGAGGGAAAAGGATAGTTGGTGCTACGAACCAGTCCTTAGTTGCACTGAACTTCGTCGTAAAGACAAGACTTTGGCCTTTGCGAGCTGGGAAAGAAAAAGTTGTAGACTTTCCTTGTTCTGCACCTTTGAAGACTCCCGTATAAGCAAAATCATTCTCTTCGGAGCGATCGGTTATAGTGAAGATCTTCCGTACACCTAACTCCTCGGGTTGTGGCTCCTCAGGCTTCTTATTCCCATTCGAACAAGCAGTCACGCTAGCTAAGGCAAACGCCACAAAAGCAACAAACACTAGTCGTTTAATCATCATGCTATCTATTATTAGTAGTAGTAAAACCTTTTTGAGCTAACAAATATATAAAAGAGCATTGTAATAGTAACACATAGTCCTCTAAACGCAGAATCGGGTGTGACTGCTTAGCACAATCACACCCGATCTCTTCCTAAAGACGGCGGCTACCTACTCTCCCACTCTCGCAGTACCATCGGCACAATTGGGCTTAACTTCTCTGTTCGGAATGGGAAGAGGTGGAACCCCAACGTTATAACCACCTAAATAGCTCAATATCTAGACAATCATTGACTTGATAAAAACATCCGATACTCACAATCGTATCGCTAAGTCGGTATACAACCGCGCTGCGCAAAAACTTTCGGGCTATTAGTACTACTCGGCTTTGATGTCACCACCTTTACACCTGTAGCCTATCAAGGTCATCGTCTGTAACCACCCTTATGATGAGATCTAATCTCGAGGCAAGCTTCGTACTTAGATGCTTTCAGCACTTATCTCAACCGAACGTAGCTA